>JAANMW010000326.1_pt1 | contig 54294 bp, 41 predicted proteins | sample 7279671 | NCBI WGS metagenome assembly JAANMW01 (sample SAMN14094541, study PRJNA606508) | bioreactor metagenome | isolation source: A lab-scale SPAN reactor treating ammonium-rich wastewater day 247 | place: Ireland: Galway | collected 2017-09-19 | reverse complement strand
CTTCTTCGGCCAGGCCTACGAGCAGGCCGCCGAGCAGGCCAAGGCCGCCACCGCGCTGGCGCCCGATGACCCGACGGTGCGGGTGCTCAACGCGCGCCTGCTGCTCCAGGACAAGAAGATGGAGGAGGGCCGCAAGGAACTCGATGCCGCGCTGGCCAAGGACCCGGACCTGGTGGACGGCATCCTGCTGCGCGCCGCCATCGAGGCCCAGCAGGGCGACGCCGCCGCCGGCCTGAAGATCCTCGATGCCGGCATCGCCCGGCTCGCTGCCGAGGCCGCCAAGCCGCTGCGCCAGGTGCGCATCGCCATCCTCGCCCAGCAGAACCGCAAGGACGAGGTGGAGCAGGGCATCCGTGACCTGATCCGCGACTTTCCCAAGGAAGAGGAGCTGCAGTACCAGCTGGCGCGCTTCTACGCCGGCGAGGGCCGCATCGACGACGCCGAGAAGGTCATGCGCAGCGTCATCGCCACGGACCCCAAGGATGTCGACGCGCGCCTCGGCCTGGCGCAGTTCCTCGGCCAGATGCGCAGCCCCGAGGAGGCGGAGAAGGCGCTCGAGGCCTTCGTCGCCGAGGATCCCGACCAGCCCGAGCTGCGGCTCGCCCTCGGCCGGCTCTACGAGGCCACGCGCAAGCCCGATGCGGCGCTCGCCGTCTACGAGGAGCTGGCCAAGCGCGATCCGAAGTCCAAGGCCGGGATGTCGGCGCGGGTGCGGGTGGCGGCGCTGAAGATCGCCAAGGGCGAGATCGAGCCCGGCCGGGCGCAGATCGAGGCCGTGCTCGCCGACGAACCCGACAACCCCGAGGCGCTGCTGATCCGCGCCGGGCTGCGCGTGCGCGACAAGAAGTTCGACGACGCCATCGCCGATATCCGCACGGTGCTGCGCAAGGAGCCGGAGAACACCCGGGCGATGCTGCTGCTGGCCCGCACCCACACGCTGATGGACGACAAGGTCCTCGCCAAGGATGCCTACCGGCGCCTGATCGCCGCCGACCCGCTGAATGCCGATGGCCCGCGCGAGCTCGCGGCCCTGGAAGTGGCGGACAAGAACATCGACGGCGCCGAGCAGGTGCTGCGCGACCACCTGAAGAAGGCGCCCGGCGACCTCGATGCCGGCAGCCGTCTGGTGACGCTGCTCGGCTCGCAGAAGCAGTGGAGCGCCGCCGAGGCCGAGGCGCGCCGCATGGTGGCGCTGCCCGACGACAAGGGCGTCGGCTACTTCCAGCTGGCGCGCGTCATGCGCTCGCAGGAGAAGAACGCCGAGGCGGCGGACGCCTTCCGCAAAGCGCTGGAGCGCAACCCGCAGTGGACCCTGGCGCTGGAAGGCCTGGTCGGCACGCTCAACGCCATGGGCCGCAAGGACGAGGCGATGAAGGCGCTGAAGGACTTCCAGGCGGCCAATCCGCAGGACCTCTCGGCGAAGTTCCTCGAGGGTGGCGTGCGCGCCCAGGCCGGTGACAAGGTCTCCGCCGAGAAGATCTTCCAGGAGATCGTCACCGCCCAGCCCAAGGCCAGCATGGCCTGGGCGGCGCTGGCCAGCCTCGACAACGACGACCCGGCCGCGCGCATCGAGGCGTACAAGAAGGGTCTCGCCGCCAACCCCGGCAATGCCGAGCTCGGCATGCTGCTCGGCTCGGAGTACGAGCAGCAGCGTCGCTGGGACGAGGCCATCACCCACTACGAGGAACTGCTCAAGGCCAACCCGAAGGTCGAGGTGGCCGCCAACAACCTGGCCGCGCTGCTGCTGGACTACCGCTCCGACGCGGCGAGCTGGTCGCATGCGCTGGAGCTGGTCAAGCCGCTCGCGGAGACCACCAACCCCGCGGTGCTCGACACCATTGGCTGGGCCTATTACCGCAACAAGGACTACCCGAAGGCGGTGCAGTTCCTCGAGCGGGCGGTGGCCGGCGCCAGCAACATCCCCATGCTGCAGTACCACCTGGGCATGGCCTACATCGCCACCAACAACACCGCGGGCGCGAAGCAGTCGCTGGGCAAGGCCGTGGGTGACGGCAAGGCCGAGTTCCCCGGCGTGGTCGAGGCGAAGGCGGCGCTGGCGAAGCTCGGCGCGGGCTGAGGCCCGACCGGTCCGCGGCATCGTGCTTCATTGACAGGCCCGGGCGCAGGCGGCATATTCCTGCGCTTCCGGAAATCAGGCCCAGAGAGGCAATCATGAAGCTGATCCCGCACAAGAAGAGCCCGGCCGTGAGCCGGTGGCTCCGCGCCGAGACCGGTGAGCAGAAGCTGCGCTACAAGCGCATCGCCCACCGCATGAACGTGGTCGACGCGCCGAAGCGCGCGCGCCGCTATGCGGCCTTCCTCGAGCGCATCCAGGTGCGCGGCTTCAGCGTGAACTTCGACCAGATGCGGCTGATCCCGCCCGCCGAGCTGCCGCGCGAGCCGCGGCGCAAGCACCGCGTCGTGTTCTGAGGGATGTCCGGTCCCCTCACAGGCGTCAAAATCCTCGAGATGACGGCCGTCGTCCTCGGCCCCTGGGCCTGCCAGATCCTGGCGGACATGGGTGCCGAGGTCATCAAGGTGGAGCCGCCTCGCGGTGACAGCAACCGCACCCTGGGCGCCTCGCGCAGCAAGGGCATGTCGGCGCTCTATCTCACCTGCAACCGCAACAAGCGCAGCGTGGTGCTCGACGTGAAGCAGCCCGCGGCGCGTGCCGCGGTGCTGAAGATCGCCGAATCCTGCGACGTGGTGATCCACAACAACCGCGCCCAGGTCATGGACAAGCTGGGCCTGGCCTACAAGGATTTCCGCGCCGTCAACCCGAAGATCATCTACTGCGGCACCTACGGCTATGGCCGCAAGGGTCCCTACGGCAGCCGCGGCGCCCTCGACGACTCGATCCAGGCCATCAGCGGCATCGCCATGCTCAACGAGATGGTGCTCGGCGAGCCGCGCTACCTGCCCACCGTGGTCGCCGACAAGACCACCGCCATGGCGGTGGTGCAGGCGGTGACGGCGGCGCTGTTCAGCCGCGAGCGCACCGGCCGCGGGCAGGAGATCGAGGTGCCGATGTTCGAGACCATGGTGTACTTCGTCATGGCCGAGCATCTCTGGGGCATGAGCTTCGAGCCGCCCATCGGCACCGCCGGCTACACGCGCCTGATGAGCTACCACCGCAAGCCCTACAAGACGCTGGACGGCTACATCGCCATCCTGCCGTACCTGGACAACCACTGGGAGACCTTCTGCAAGGTATCCGGTCATCCCGAGCTGATCACCGATCCGCGCTTCCGCACGCTGAACAGCCGGGTGACCAACATCGACGACACCTACAGCGAGACCGCGAAGATCATGGCCACGCGCAGCACCGGCGAGTGGCTGAGGATCTTCGGCGAGACCAGCGTGCCGACCAACGCCGTCAATTCGCTCGAGGACCTGGTGCGCGACCCGCACCTGCAGGCGGTCGATTTCTGGCAGGAGGTGGATCACCCCACCGAGGGCCGGCTGCGCATGACGCGCTTTCCCTACACCTTCTCCGAGACCCCCGCCGACGTGCGCCGCCTGCAGCCGCGCCTCGGCGAACACAGCGTCGAGGTGCTGCGCGAGGCCGGCTGCAGCCAGGCCGACATCGACGCCATGCTGGAATCCGGCGCCACGCTCCAGGCCTGAGAAAAAGAGAAAAAGGTGTCAGACTTATTTAAGAAAAGGTGTCAGACATATTTTTGGAAAAGGTGTCAGACATATTTTTCACGTGACGCGCGAAAAATATGTCTGACACCTTTTCCAAAAATATGTCTGACACCTTTTCTTAAATAAGTCTGACACCTTTTTCTGACACCTTTTTCTTTTCTTACAGGCCGTAGATCCGCACGACGTTGTCGCGCATCAGCTTGCGGCGTGCTTCGGGCTTGAGGCCGAGGGCATCGATGTCCTCGACGGTGCGCTTGAAGGGCAGCACCGGGAAGTCGGTGCCGAAGATCACCTTGTCCTGCCCCTGGGTGTTGATGTAGCGCCGGAAGCTCTCCGGCCAGTACTTCGGCCGGTGCGCATCGCTGCCGATGTAGACGTTCTTGTGTTTCCATGCCATGGCGATCATCTCCTCGGTCCAGGGGATGCCGACGTGGATGCCGATCAGCTTCAGCTCGGGGAAGTCGCAGGCCACCGCATCCAGGGTGATCGGCCGGCCGACGCTGCGGCAGGGAAAGTCCGGCGCATAGATCATCGACTGGCCCACCTGCATCTGGATCGGCACCCCGAGCTCGCAGCACTTGGCGTAGAACGGGTAGTACTTCGCCTCGTCGGGCGCCAGCTCGAACCAGTGCGGATAGAGGTGCGCGCCGATGAAGCCGTCGTTCTTCACCGCGGATTCGAACTCCCGCACGCCCTTCATGCCGGTGAACGGGTCGATGCCGGCCAGCGCACGGAAGCGGGTGGGGTGCCTGGCGACCGCGCGCGCCACGACGTCGTAGGGCATGTGGTAGCAGCCCGGCAGCCCGGGACGGCCTGAGCGCGCGGCCACGAGGAAGGCGATCTCGATGCCCGCCGCATCCAGCTGGTCAATCATCGCCTCGAGGCTCAGCGGGTTGGCGATGAGGTTCTGGTCGGCATTCATCTTCCCGGAGAAGAACGAGGTGCCCCAGTTCGGGCGCTTGGAGAGCGCCTCCTCGGTCCAGATGTTGACGACGGCGTCGATCGCCTTGTAGTCCGCGCTCTGCGTCATGGCCGGGTTCCTGAGGAAAATCGGGGCGCACAGTTTACCCATCTGGCGCTTTCCCTGCCGGGCAGCCTCGCCTAAGATGAGCGCGTCTGAGGGGTGGCTGACGCAGCCTGAGACCCGCGAGCCGGGAACCCTTTGAACCTGATCCGGTTAGTACCGGCGTAGGAACAGGACCGTACCCGATGCCCTTCCGCCCTGATCGCTTGCTGGCCGCCGCCGTGCTGCTGGCTCTCGCCACTGCCGCCGCCGCCGGGCCCGGCCCCGCCGCCGGCCTCGAGGAAATCGTCGTCACCGCGCGCCTGCGCCCGGGCGAAGCCCTGCGCGAGGTGCCCGCCAGCGTCGCCGTGCTCGACGCAGCCGCGGTACAGGCGCTCGCCCTGCAGCATTTCGAGGAGCTCGGCGCCGCGGTGCCGAACCTCGGCTTCTCCGGCGAGGGCGCCCGCGCGCGCTATTTCCAGGTGCGCGGCAGCGGCGAGCTCGAGCAGTACGAGGGCGCGCCGAATCCCTCTGTCGGCTTCGTCATCGACGACGTGGATTTCTCCGGCATCGGCGGCATCGCCACCACCTTCGACACCGCGCGCGTGGAAGTACTGCGCGGCCCGCAGGCCACGCGCTACGGCGCCAACGCCCTGGCCGGCATGATCTACCTGAGCTCCGTGGCACCCACCGCCGAGCCCGACGCGCGGGTCGAGACCCTGGCCGGCAGCGACGGCGCCCGCGGCATCGGCGCCGCCGGCGGCGGGCCGGTGCCCGGCACGGGCGAGGCGCTCGCCTGGCGCCTGGCCCTGCAGCAGTTCCGCGGCGACGGCTTTCGCCGCAACGCCTACCTCGGCCGCGATGACAGCGCGCGGCGCGACGAGCTGACCGGCCGCGGCCGCCTGCGCTGGCATCCCGCGCCAGGCTGGCAGGTGGATGCCACGGCGCTGTACGTCGACATCGACGACGGCTACGACGACTGGTCGATCGACAACGGCTTCACCACGCAGTCCGACCAGCCCGGCCGCGACGCCCAGCGCAGCCGCGCCGGCTCGCTGCGCGTGACCGGCGATCTCGGCACGGCCGCGAGCCTGGTGAGCATCACCGCTACGGCCGACTCGGACATCCGCTTCGGCTTCGATGCCGACTGGGGCAACCCCGCGCTCTGGGCGCCCGATGTCTACGCCTACACCCAGCTCACCGACCGCGAGCGCGACACCCTGTCGCAGGAACTGCGGCTGCTGTCGGGCCCGGACGGGCGGCTCTTCGGCCGCGTCGACTGGCTGCTCGGTGCCTATGGCCAGCGGCTCGAGGAGGACAACCTCGTCACCGACCACGGCCTGCTCGACCTCGACGACGCGGCCTGTCCCGCGCCGCCGGATCCGGGCGCCGCCTTCTGCGCGCCGCTGGCCACCGATCGCAGCGTCACCAGCCGCTACCGCGCCACCAGCCTGGCCCTGTTCGGCGAGGTCTCCCTGCCACTCGGCAGCGCCACGCGCCTGGCGCTCGGCCTGCGCGGCGAGCGGCGCGAGGCCCGCTACCAGGACCAGCTCGATGACCGCGCGGCCGCCGTCACCGCCAGCAACCAGTTCGCGCCCACCGACCGCCTCTGGGGCGGCGAGCTGACCCTGACCCGCGAGCTCGGCCCGCTCGCCACCGTCTATGGCCGCGTCGCCCGCGGCTACAAGGCCGGCGGCTTCAACCCCGGCCTGGCACGCACCGATTTCTCGCAGCCGGGCCTGCAGGTGTCGCGCGAGCAGATCGAGTTCGGCCCGGAGGCGCTGTGGAACTACGAGATCGGCACGCATCTCGGCGATGCCGATCTCTGGCTCGACGCCAGCCTGTTCTGGCAGCAGCGCGAGCGCATGCAGGTGCGGGTGCCGATCCAGCTCAGCGCCGGGGACCCGAACACCTTCATCTTCCTCACCGACAACGCGCAGGCAGCGCGCGCGCTCGGCGCCGAGGCGCAGCTGTCCTGGCGGCTGGGCGCGTCGCTGACGCTGCGCGCCGGCCTCGGCCTGCTCGACACCGAGCTGCAGCGCTTCGCCACCCGCCCGGAGTTCGAGGGCCGCGAATTCCCCCACGCGCCGCCGCTGAGCTGGTCGGCCGGCCTGCTCTGGCAGGACGGGGCAGGGTGGTTCGCCAGCCTCGATGCCAGCGGACGCGGCTGCTATGTCTTCGATTACGACAGCAGCACCGGCGGCGACCGCAAGGCGCCGGCCGCCGAGCTGTTCAACCTGCGCGCCGGACGCCGCTGGGACCACTGGGAAGCCGTGTTCTGGGTGCGCAACCTGTTCGACGAGACCTGGGTGACCCGCGGTTACTATTTCGGCAACGAGCCGCCCGATTTCCCCGCCAGGCGTTATCTCCGCCTCGGCGATCCGCGCCAGGTGGGTATCGGGCTCGCCTGGCGGATGTGACCGCCACCCGTTTCCGAGGAGAGCAGCATGCGCATCACCGCCGAGATCAGCCTGTACCCGCTCAACGAGCAGTTCGTCACCACCATCACCGAGTTCATCTTCCACCTGCGCCGCCAGCCGGGGATCGAGGTCATCAGCAACCAGATGAGCACGCAGCTGCGCGGTGAGTTCGCCGCCGTCACCGGCGCGATCGACCGCTGCATGCAGGCGAGCATGGCTGGCCCCGGCGCCATGGCCTTCGTCGTCAAGTACCTGAACGCGGACCTCGCCATCGGCTCGGCGCCGGGAATCGATGGCGCCGGCCACTGAGCCGCTGGGTCCAGCCGGCGGGCAGATCCTCGCGCAGGTCGCGGCGCTATGGCCCTGGGAGGCGCTCGCCGTGGTACTCGCCATCGCCTACCTGCTGCTCGCCATCCGCCAGAACATCTGGTGCTGGGCGGCGGGCATCGCCAGCACGCTGATCTACCTGCTGCTGTTCTTCCGCGCCGCGCTGTACAGCGAAGCCGTGCTGCAGCTCTTCTACATCGGCGTCTCCGTCTACGGCTGGCTGCACTGGGCGCGCCCGGCCCGGCCGCTGCCGGTGACGCGCTGGCCCCTGCGCCGGCAGGGGCAGGCGCTGTTGCTGGTCCTCGCGCTCGGCCTCGCCAACGGCGCGCTGCTCGCCGCCTGGACACCGGCGGCGCTGCCCTACGCCGATGCGCTGGTCGCCTGGGCCTCGGTGCTGGCCACCTGGATGGTGGCGCGCAAGCTGCTGGAGAACTGGCTGTGGTGGTTCGTCATCGACAGCGCCTCGATGTGGATCTACGCGCAGCGCGGCCTGTGGCTGACGGTGCTGCTCTTCGGGCTGTACCTGCTGCTGATCCTGCGCGGTTACCGCGCCTGGCGCCGCGATCTCGTGGCGCAGCCCGCATGACGCCCGAGGCGGCACTGCGCCGGGCAGGCTCGGGCCGGCACGGACTGCGTGGCCTGCGCCTGCTGCACCGGCTGCACGCGGGTCCGCTGAAATCGAGCTGGCTCGCCGGACGTGGCGCCGAGCGCTTCGTCTTGCGCATCGACGAGCCGCTGGCCGCGGGCTTCGCCCCCGATCGCGGCGTGGAATTCGCCGCCTGGTCGGCGGCGGCCGCCGCCGGCATCGCACCGGAGCCGCTCCTGCTCTGGCCGGGCCCGCCCGCGGTGCTGGTCACGCGCCATGCCCCGGGCCGTGCCTGGCGCGCGGCGGAGCTGGCGCTGCCCGGGCGCATCGAGACGCTGGCCGGGCTGCTGCGGCGCTTGCACGAGTCACGCCTGCCGGGCCAGCCGCTGGACCTCGAGGCGAGCCTCGACGGCTATGCGCGGCGCGCGGGCGGCCGCCATGCCCGGCAGCTCGCGCGCGCCGCGCGGCGGCTGATGGCGGACTGCCTGCAGGGGCCATCCACGCTGTGCCACCACGATCCCATCCCCGCCAATGTCGTCGGCCTGCGCAAGCCGCTGCTGATCGACTGGGAATACGCCGCGCTCGGTGACCCGCTGTTCGACCTCGCCGTCCTCCTCCAGCACCACCGCCTGCCGGCGGCCCTGGCCGGGCGGCTGACCCGCGCCTATTTCGGCGCCGCGGCGCGCGTCCCCGTGGTGCGGCTGACGCTCGCCCGCCGGCTCTACGACCATGTCCACTGCCTCTGGCTGCTGGCCCTGGCCGTGGCGGCGCCCCTGACCCCCGCGCAGCAAACCCAGCTCGCCACCGTCACCCGTCGACTAAACAATAAGTTGGAGTGAATTCCGGTGCCGGTGTTACGGTTCGGTTGGGAGTTGCCGACCAGGTGGGTCGGGAGGGTGCGCAGGGCGGCACCGGGGCGCGCGGGCGTTATGTCCAAAACGGCTTGCTGGCGGGCATTCGCGTTTGCTAAGTTGCTGTCCAAGAACAACTCCAAGCGCGCTGGCCGATGCCGGCTGCGCCGCAGGTGAAGGGGGATGGCAACCATGAGTTCGCTGAAGTTCACGCGTTTCGCGGGGCTCTGCGCTTCGCTCGCGCTGTCCGTTTCCGCCCAGGCTTCGTCGCTCTCGTTCTACCTCGATCAATCCAACGTCCTCGCCGACGGCACCAACTACCTGCGGGTGGATGTGGCCGATGGCGCCGGCGGAGCCATCGACTTCACCGTGCAGGTGCTCGGCCCGCTGACCGGCATCGCCGGCAGCAACTTCGGCATCCAGTCCTTCGCCCTCAACGTGGTCCCCGGCGGTGACGCCGAGGCCATGGACATCAGCGGCCTGCCGCAGGGCTGGAAGGCGGTCAACGACCGTCGCATGGATGGCTTCGGCCGCTTCGACATCAAGCTGCGCGGCAAGGGCAACGCCCGCCTGGAAACGCTGACGTTTTCGATCACCGGCATCGACGGCGACACCCCGGAGGACTACGCCATCCTCTCCACCGGCAAGAGCCCGCAGGGCCACGAGTTCTTCGCCGCCCGCGTGGCGGGCTTCCGCAGTGGCGAGTGCGACTCCGGCGGCTGCGGCTCATGGGACGACGACGACAACATGAGCCCGCGCTTCGCGATGCAGACCTTCGGCAAGGGCGGGCACGACTGGTCCCGCATCTGGCGCCACGACTGGCGCGGCCACATGGACCACCACTGGGACGGTGACTGGCTGCAGGATTGCATCACCAGCGGCTTCTTCGGCGGCAGCACCGCCGTGCCGCTGCCCGGCGCCGCCTGGCTGTTCCTGACCGGCGCCGCCGGCATCGTCGCCCGCGCCCGCCGTCGCCGCACCTGAGCCGGGGCGCAACCCGAACACCAACGGGCCTCGGTCGAGGCCCTTAATCGGCCCTTAATTCTCCCTGCCAACACTGCATTGCGCCGGCTCCGGCCGGCGATGCATGGGCACTGCAAGGCCGCCGAGACGGGCGCGCCGCGATAGTGCTATATTTCGCCCCGTCGCCCCAACGGGCTGGCAGATACCAAGCAGGACAGCAAGTTACATCATTTTTCTGGGCGGCTGGTCACATCGCCACGGCGGCCTGTCCGCTAGACTCCGCCGGCACGCTGAGTAGAACACCCAGAACCCGAACCGGCGACAACCATCCCAGGGAGCACCAGGCCGCGCATGGCTTACGACATTCCCCTTCCCGAGGACGACTCGAAGAGTCTCCAGGATTACATGGACGCCCTGCGCCGGCGTGGCGGCACCGCCCTGAAGGCGGCGGCCGCGCTGCTGGTGCTGGGCCTGCTGGCCATTTTCCTCTGGCCGAACCGCTACCTCTCCAATGCGACGATCCTCATCGAGGATCCGGAGATCCCGCCCGGGCTGGTGCCGACCACGGTGACCACCATGGCGGCGCGGCAGATCCAGTACATCAACCAGCGCGTCATGACGCGCACCAACCTGCAGCAGATCATCGAGAAGTTCGACCTCTTCCCGAAGGAACGCAAGTACCTGCCGACGCTGCTGCTGGTCGAGGACGTGCAGAAGGATATCCGCATCGACGTCATCGATGCGCCGCTGGCCGAGCAGGCAGGCGGACGGCCGATCAACCAGACCATCGCCTTCACCGTCGGCTTCGAGCACGAGAACCCGGCGATCGCCCAGAAGGTGGCCAACGAGCTGGTCACCCTCTACCTCGGCGAGAACGTCCGCGCCCGCACCGAGCAGACCGCCGAGACCAGCCAGTTCATGCAGGCCGAGGTGGACCGCCTCGACGGCCAGGTGCGCGAGCTGGAGAGCCAGATCGCCAGGGTGAAGCAGGAGAACAAGGGCTCGCTGCCCGAGGAGAGCGTCTTCAACCTGCAGATGCTGCAGCGTTCGGATGCCGACCTCATGGAGATCGACCGCCAGATCAAGGACATCGAGCAGTCGAAGATCATGCTCGATGCGCAGCTCGCGCAGCTCGAGCCCATGGCGCCGGTGATCATGCCGGATGGCCGGGGCATCGCCGCGCCGGCCGACCAGCTGCGCGCCATGGAGAGCCAGCTCGCTTTGCTGGAGGGCCGCTACAGCCCCGACCACCCCGACGTGGTGCGCATGCGCCGCGACGTCGAGGCGCTGCGCCAGGAAGTCGGCGAGAACGTCAGCCCGAACGACACCGCCTCGCGCATCACCAGCCTGCGGGCGCAGCTCGCCAAGGCCCGCGAGCGCTACAGCGCCGACCACCCCGAGGTGCTGACGCTGCAGCGGCAGATCCAGACGCTGGAGGGCAAGCTGGCGGCCGAGCCGCCGGTGTCCGCGCGCCGCCCCTCGCGCGAGCCGACCAACCCGGCCTACATCCAGGTGCAGGCGCAGCGCGCGGCGCTGGATTCCAAGGCAGCCGCACTGCGGGACGAGCGCGCCAAGGTGCAGGCGAAGATCGCCAGCTACGAGCACAACGCCATGCAGACCTCGGACGTGGAGCGCCAGCTCTCCGCCCTGCAGCGCACGCTGGTGACCACCGCCGAGAACTACCGCAACGCCAAGGACCGCCTGTTCGCCGCGAAGATGGGCCAGGCGATGGAAACCCAGGCGAAGGGCGAGCGCTTCACCCTGGTGGAGCCGCCGAACATGCCGCTGGTGCCGGCGAGCCCCAACCGCCCGGTGTTGCTGGCGCTGCTGCTGGTGCTGGTGCTGGCGGTGGCGCTCGGCTGGCCGCAGGTGGCGGAATCCCTCGACGGCTCGGTCAACAGCGCGCGCGCCATCGAGCGCGTGCAGGGCTCGCCGCCGCTCGCCGAGATCCCGCTGATCCAGAACAGCGGCGACCAGGCGCAGAAGCAGAAACGGCGGATCACCGCGCTGGTCGTGGTGCCGGCGGTGCTGGCCGTGGTCGCCGTACTGATCCACTTCTTCATCATCAACCTGGACGTGGCCTGGTACGTCGCCCTGCGACGCCTGGGCATGTGATGGCGTAGGACTTCCCATGGAACGGATTCGCAAGGCACTGGAACAGGCGGGGCGCGAGCGCGCGCAGAACCTCGGCACCGAGCCCCGGCCGGGCGCCGCCGGCGGCAACCCCGCGCAGGACCTTTCCACCGGCGTGCGCTACACGCAGACGCGGATCGTCGACGTGCCCGAGCAGGTGCTGCGCGACAACCGCCTGGTCGCCGCCGTCCCCGGCCACGAGCTCTCCGACGCTTACCGCATGCTGCGCACGCGCGTGCTGCAGACCCTGCGGGAGAACCACTGGACCTCGGTGGCCGTCACCGGCCCGGCCAGCGGCTGCGGCAAGACGCTGACGGCCATCAACCTCGCCATCAGCCTGGCGATGGAAGTCACGCACACCGTGCTGCTGGTGGACCTCGACCTGCGCAAGCCCTCGGTGCACCAGTACTTCAATTACCAGCCGGAGCTGGGCCTGAGCGACTACCTCAAGGGCGAGGTGTCCGTCCACCGCATGCTGTTCACGCCGTCGATCGAGCGCCTCGTGGTGCTGCCGGGACGCGAGCCCATCCAGAACTCCTCCGAGATGCTGCGCTCGCCGAAGATGGTGGCGCTGGTGAACGAGATCAAGCACCGCTATCCGGACCGCCTCGTGGTGTTCGACCTGCCGCCGATCCTGGCCGCCGACGATGCGCTCGCCTTCGCCCCCTACACCGATTCGATGCTCATGGTGGCCGAGGCGGGCGGCACCTCGCGCGAGGACCTGCAGAAGGCGCTGGAGGTGCTGAAGAGCGCGCCGGTGATCGGCACCGTGCTCAACAAGGCCCACGCGCCCCGCGGTGGCTACGGCTACGCCAGGCAGCGCGCCTCGCTCGCCAGCGAGTAGGGACGGCGCCAGCCGCGGCCGGTTACACGGGATGTACGAAAGCTTCTACGGCCTCAAGGAACGCCCCTTCGCGCTGCTGCCCGATCCCTCGTTCCTCTACATGTCCAAGCGCCACGCCACGGCGCTGACGCTGCTCCAGTACAGCATCCAGAACCGCCAGGGCTTCACCGTCATCACCGGCGAGGTCGGCTGCGGCAAGACCACGCTGATCAACCGCCTGCTCGACGAAGTCGGGCCCGAGCTGCGCGTCGGCCTCATCAACTTCACGCACAACAACTTCGGCGAGATGGCCGAGTGGATCATGATGGCCTACGGCCTGCCCTACAAGGGCAAGACCCAGGTCGAACTCTACGACGACTTCGTGCAGTTCCTCATCCGCGAGTACGCCGCCGGCCACCCGGTGGTGCTGATCGTCGACGAGGCGCAGAACCTCGGCGTCAAGGGCCTGGAAGAGATCCGCATGCTCTCCAACGTCAACGCCCAGAAGGACTACCTGCTGCACCTCATCCTCGTCGGCCAGCCCGAGCTGCACGACCTGCTGAAGAAGCACGAGCTGCGCCAGCTCACGCAGCGCGTCTCCGTCGCCTACAACCTCGCCCCCTTCAGCTTCGGCGACGTCGCCGCCTACATCGCCCACCGCATGAAGGTCGCCGGCGGCAGCCCCGAAGTCTTTGCCCCCGAGGCCGTGCGCCTCATCGCCGCCGCCAGCGACGGCATCCCGCGGCTGGTCAACACGCTCTGCGACCTGTGCCTGGTGTATGGGTTCTCGGCCGAGCAGGCGCGCATCGAGGGCGCAACGGTGCGGTCGGTACTGCGGGACCGGGTGCGGATGGGGTTGCCGGTGGGGTCCGCGAGACGGCATAGGATCTCACCAGCCAATAGCGAATCGCCGGGATAAACCCTCGGACTGTCAGTGATCGAGGTACTAGGCGCTCTTCGGCAAATCAGGTTCACGCGATGACAAAGCCGGGGACACTGTCCCGCAGCTTTCTGTGGGCCACATCAGGTACCGTCCTCCAAACAGGCGCACAACTCATCGCGCTCGTCGCACTGGCTCGCCTGTTGACGCCCTTTGAGTTTGGGGTTGCAACGATTGCGACGCTCGTAACGCAGCTGTGCCTCGCCTTCTCGGAGTTCGGTGTTGCGCCGTTCATAGTTCATTCGGCAACTCTCTCGCCGTCGTTGCTTGGCTCCGGATTTCTGCTGTCCTGCCTCTTTGGAATTGGCGTTGCAGTCGTAGTCTGGCTTATGGCGCCGCTCCTGGGTCAGCTAACTGGAGTGGAAGTCCTGATCCCAGCTATCCGTGTCCTTTCCGTTGTCTTTCTCATTCGTGGCTGGTCAGCTGTTCAGGAATCTTTATGTCAGCGCGAGTTAGATTTTCGCTTCTTGGCGCGTGTGGATGGCTGGAGTTTCGGTATTGGATACGCGGTGGTTGCAGTGGGGTGCGCGATGTCAGGGCTATCCTATTGGTCCGTGATCATTGGTCAGATTGGTCAGGCAGCCATAAGGGCGGCCTTGTTGGGGGCTAGGCATCGAAATCTTTCTGCGCTACCAAGCAGTTTCGCAGACGGAAAGCAGATCTTGAAGTTTGGTGTCGGGCAAACCTTTGCACGCTTTGGCAGCTACGTTGGCAGTCAGGCCGATAGCTATCTGGTTGCGGCCTTTATCGGTGTTGTTTCAACTGGGCACTATGGAAGGGCTAACCAACTAGTCACGATGCCCTCCTTCTATATAGGCCAGGTCTTCGATAGGTTTGTATTTCCAGTCATCGCCAGATTGCAGGGTGACACAATCCGGCTTCCCAAGGCCTACCTCATGGCTGTTAGTGGTGCTTCCTTGATAAGTGTTCCAATGGCGGTCCTTACTTGGCTTTTCGCAGATGCGGGTGTGAGTGTGATCCTTGGAAAGCAATGGAGCGCGGCTGTCGCAGTTGTCCAAATTTTGGCGCTGGCGGTTCCATTTCGAATGCTCCATAAGGTAGCGGACCCGACAGCGCGCGCCCTCGGTGCGACATACACGCGAGCATGGCGGCAGTGGTTGTTCGCAGCCATGGTGTTTTCGCTTGGATTTGTACTTCTGAGCTTGGGCATTAACGGTGTTGCATGGGCCGTTGTTGTCTCAACAATGCTCGATGCAATGCTCATGACGTACCTTTGTTGTCGGCTGGCAGACGTCTCAATCGCAGAAGTTCTTCGCGCGCTTGTGCCGGCGACGCGGATAGGAATGGCGGCGCTAGTACTCGGAGGAGCAACGCATGCGGTGGGTGTGGCCATTGATATTGGAAGTGCCGCGGTGCTGTTAAGTGGCGTTGGAATTGGAGGGGTGCTCTTGGCATTCGTTTTCAGCAAGAATACGGGAGTGCTTCTGGGCAGGGACGGGGAGCAATTGATCAGTGTGGTGCGATCCGATATACGAAGTGCACTGAGATAGAGTCTTGGAGTAGCGGGCTAGCCGGTATGCGAGTCGGTAGGATGACGGTTTATTGGACAAGACGCACGATCACCAAAAGCGTAGCGCTTGGTATTGCGGGTTCGCTGCTTGGTAGGGCACGTGCGGTGCTCAGCGCCGAGGGGGCAGGCGTCTCAAGGGAGTTCGATATCTCGACCTACGATTCAATTCTCCTTCCGCGAGAGCATGGGCAATTGACTAGCTCTCTGGCGCCGATCTTCCGGCGCTATCCATCCAGAGATCATTGCATGCAGATGGCTGCCTTCTTCAGTGCGAAGAAGGGATTATTGGTGTTCTCCAAGGATGCCGACGGCCAGTCATCTGATTGGGCAATTTACCCAAGGCGCAAGTTGAGAATTACCTTTCATGGTAAGACGCCAGAAGTCGAGGCAGTGGAGATTCCACCCACCATTGAGGCTGCTGCTGCTGTTTATAGAGAGTGGGCGCTTAAGCAGACGTGGGCCAGCTGGACGAAGGCGCACAAGAATGACTTTAGCTGGTGTGTCGTGGCCTCTAGCCCAGATTCGGATGTGCAAGGCCGCTACCTCGACGAGATATATGCGGACTTCCCGCGACCGATCGGCGTGTGGTTTACCCAGTATCGGCGACATGCATTCGATACGATGTACCCCGATTATCGCGCCAGAGATGAGGGCGGTTTCGGGCTGCTCATGCGCCGGGCTCGTGCTGCAGGAGCTGTTGCGCTGCCATACGTAAATGGTTTGCTTTGGGATCAGCGATTGGAGTCATTTCGAGCGATTGGTAATCGTGTCGCTGTTCGAGGGCGGTTTGGTGGCCTAATTTCATACAGCAACACACTTCAGGACCTTTGCTACGCGTGCCCGGCCTCGCCAGAATGGCGAGAGATCATACGGAAGGCGAGGGGCGCACTCAATGACCTAGATGGGCAGCGGGCAGGCGGTATCTATCTAGATATGGTTCTTGCGACACCCCCATTGGTTTGCTGGTCTGACCAGCATGGCCATGAACCAGGCGATCCGAATGCGTGGCAGCAAGGCATTCGGGAACTTCTCGGAGAAATGGCTGGTGTCGTAGTGAGTGAAGGCTGCGCTGAGGTGTATCTGGACAAGACAAGTTACGCTCTGATGCATCTGTATTCGCAGTCCAGCGATTCTGTTCCGCTGTGGCGAAGAGTATACGGCGCAGGTCCGCCTTCTCTCGGTTGGAGTCTTCCGACAGACGTATCAGTGGCTCGTCTGCAGGGTGAGCTGGGTAGGATCAGGCAGTTCGGCACGGCTGCTATGGGGTCGCCGTGGATGACAAAAATACCAGAGCAAACGCTGATGACTTCCGGTGTAAGGCGGTTATTGCATGATGAGCTAAGGCGGTCGCATGAGACGTCTGGGGCGGGTTGAAGAGGAAGGAGTTGTGCTTGGCAGTGGTCGAAAAACACAAGTTGGAATGAGCGCCCCAATCAATACGATTAGGACGCGACACGGGAGTGATGGTGGGAAGCTTACGCTAGGCATCTTCCTGGCTGTAGTGGGCATGTTCGCGATGAGTCGCGCTTCATGGGGCTCGGCGACGACAAGTTGCATGATATTGGCGATTCTAGGTCTTGTTGCATCGTCATTCGTACTGCTGGAGCGATCTGCTGATCCGTTGCATCCAGTCGCGGTGGCGGTCTTACTTTACGCTGTCAGCATGGCTGTGGCGCCTTTATGGCTTGGTTCGTTTTACGGCAGCGAAAGGCCTGCTTATGGGGCAGCCAATGATGAGGCCCTTACGTGGGCGGCTGTCCTTGCTTTGGTTGGTATGCTCGCATTGCTGGCGGGATATTCACTCGTTCGCTTGGGGAGTGGCCGGTCAAACCGAAGCGGCCTTGCTCATTGGGACCTTTCGGGGAAAACCAGAACATTCATGCTTGGTGCAGCGGTGGTCCTCGGTGCACTTGGAGTTGTTTGCTATCTCACTCTGGTGATGAAGGGTGGTGGCACTAGTTACTTTCTGCAGTACAACCTAGGTCGAGCGGACATCTTTCGTGGAATTTATGGCGGCTGGTTCTGGGGCGCGATGCTGATGTTCGCGGCCCTTGGCCTGTTTGGCGTATGTATGATCCACAACCACCCGTGGTGGTGTCTCACGATAGCGTTAATGATGTCAGGAGCATTTTTTCTGTTTCAGGGCAGAGACTTGGTAATTGCTCCGCTATTTTGCTGGTTGACGCTATTCCACTATGGTCGCCGCCGATTCCGGTGGCAGGCCATCTTGGCTGGAGGTGTTCTCCTAATTGTGGTTAGTGCATTTGTCGGCACGTATCGGATGACCGCCAATACGAAGGTGCGGGCAGATTGGGGGCAGATGACGGAATACTTCTACGAGAACCTTGATTTGCAGATTGTGCGGGTGGTTGCACAAAATATCGAGCAACTGGATTCAGTCGCAATAGCAGTGCGGTATGTAAGGCATGGTGGAGAGCTACTAGGGCCATTGGCGTTGCTCAATTGGATTGAGCCAATTGATAGACAATTGTTTGGGGATTCCATCCCGACAATTGAAACGGGTCGGTTCATGGACCTGCTCGTGTACCCTGAGCATGTAGGATGGAATACAGCACTGAGTCCCTCACTGATCGGAGAGTTGTATATCGCGCTTGGTCTTGGAGGAGTTCTCATCGGAATGTTTGTGTATGGGGCGGTGCTCGCAATGATGCAGCGGTGGGTGGATAACAGATTTCATGCGCCTGTGCTGTTCGCGGCATACCCATTTGTCTCGTACATGATCTTCAAAATGGTAGTAGATGGAACGGGACAGCTGTTTCGGTTAGTTCTCATACTTGCGGTGGTGTGGGCCTGCGTGTGGATGGCGCCCATTCGGCGCACGAGGTCTTTCGATGTCTAGTGGGCATGTACGGTTGTTGGTGATTTTGAACCACTCTGTCTTTCCATCTGGATCGATTAGAAGACTGGAGGTGGCAGAGGTTGATCTGGTATCGGATCTTGCAGCGCATTTTGATGCGACTGCCATCGCGGCATTTCATGAGTACGCTGACAATTCGAGCCTGTCCGGGCAATTGTCCGTAGACGCGCTGCGCGTGTGGGATCTGGGAAGCGTATTACCAGGAGGAAAGGGTCTGGGCGGGGTATTCAGGTATCTCACCGCTATCATCCGCTTGGTCGTGATTCTTCCCAGATATGACATTGTATACATCTTCTTTCCCGGGACGCTCCCGATCATTGCGGGCCTTCTGTGCCAACTGCTGCGGCGTCGCTACGGCCTGTACGTCCGAGGGGCATGGATGTCCAGGGGGGAAGAAGAAGGCTACTTCACGGGCGTTGTGCTCGGTGGTGCGAATTTTGTCGTAGCGACTGGAGAAGGATTTCGCCAGCGGCTAGTCCGCAAGTGTAGGCGGGTCGTAAACGAAGTACCGTTGACCCTATTTAAGCCTGGCATCAAGCCGCATCCGCGCGACTTTGCATCGCCTCGGCTGAGTTTGATGTTCGCCGGCAGATTGGTGGAATCAAAGGGGGTCTTGGACATTGTGAGGGCGGTGGGCTTGCTGACATCTAAGAAACGGCTTGATGTCAGGCTGGTGGTGGTGGGTGGCGGATTGAGGGAGGAATCAGAGGCAGTAGAAGCGTTGGCGAGTGAGTGCGGTGTGCGAGATCGTCTAACGCTGCTCGGGCATCAGTCCGCTGATGAAATGATACATTGCTATTCACACGCAGATGTCTTTGTCTTTCCGTCTTACTATCCTGAGGGGTTCCCCCGAGTTCTCTACGAAGCGATGATGTTCCGTATCCCGATCATCACAACGCCGATGCCTGGTGTGCTGGGATTCCTTGAGGATGGGAAGAATTGCGTATTCTGTCCGCCGAGATCGCCGCACGAGCTGGCGGAAGCGATCGCCCGTCTCGGCGCTGATCGGTCGCTCATGAGCAGGCTCGCGAGCTGTGCGGCGTCGGATGTAGATCAGCTTTTTCGAGGATTTGAGCATAACAGCCATGCCGAGCAGGTTCGTGCGCTGGTTGTCGATGCTGGACGATAGACGGAGTCTCGGAACGATGGGTTCGAAAATCGACCGGGCGATCGAAGATGTGGCGGCCATGTTTCCATTTCCCGGCTATATGGATTCGCAAGCGCGGGGGAAGATGGCGTACAGAAGTATCGCTGGAGTTGCGGAACAGTTCATCACACCCGGATCCCGTATCCTCGACTTCGGCTGTGGCCCGTGCGATCACGCAGCCGTATTGCAGCGGTTGGGCTTCTCCTGTGCTGGTTACGATGATCTTGGCGATGGGTGGCATCTGAGGGATGGCAACCGGGAGAGGATTATGAAGTTTGCCGCGGCGACAGGAGTTGACCTGCGGGTGGCAGATGGCGGGCCGATACCGTTTCCGGAGCAATCGTTCGATGTCATCATGCTCAATGACGTCCTGGAGCATCTCCATGACTCACCACGGGAGCTACTTTGCGATCTGCTGAGGCTCGCGGTTCCCAGCGGGTTACTACTGATCACCGTTCCAAACGCCGTGAACATTCGTAAGCGATTAGCGGTTCTGTGTGGCAGGACGAATCTTCCGCCGTTCGAAGATTACTACTGGCAGGAAGGGCGATGGCGAGGCCATGTGCGCGAGTATGTCCTTGGCGATCTGGCGCACCTTGCGCAGTACCTGCAAGTGGAGATCATACTTCTCCGCGGGTGCGACCATATGCTCGGTAGGGTTCCCGATTGGGCGCGCGCGGCTTATCTCGCTGTTACGCGACTGTTCCCTGGCTGGAAGGATTCTTTGATGTTGCTTGGGCAAAAGAAGGACAACTGGCATCCGCAACGTCAAGGACGGGTTGTCCGCGCTGGGTCGTCTGATTAATCGATCGCGCGGCAGACGTAGGAGCGCTACGTCAATGCAGTGCGGTTACCGATGATCCGGAATAGCAGCCAGCCAAGCAGCACGATCGGCGCACTGAATGCCAGGACAGCATCGATACGTAGTAGTGCAGTGAGTGTACGGGCGGCGACGCGGACAGGCCGGTGGCCGGCAAACAGCTTTTCGTAGTCGGCTGCCGTTACCACTACCGGCGGATATAGCGCGAACACAATAGCGAGGCCGCGATACATATACGTCTCTAACTTGCGGCCTCCCAGCGGCACATAGATGCGCTCCAGGAATCTGAAATACCTGGCAGTCGCCGCACCATCCATGATTCCCAGGATGGAACCATCCAGGAATGGCCCGTAGTATGGGCTGGCGCGGTCCTGCCGTGAATTCAGCGGTTCTATGGTGACGTCGTGCAGCCCACCAGCGGCGAGATCAGCGAGCGTCAGATTGCGTGACTTCATCATGGGGATTCCGCCCTCGGCTACATCCACAATTCCGATGTGGTGCTGCCCATCGATTTCATACGGCACATTGAGAGCGCTATGGCCAACCCCTCGCAGAAAGTCCTCAATGTGGAGAAAGTGAGCGATCTGGAAGGAGACGCCATCATGGATCAATTGGTAAGCAAGACCATTGACGAAATTCGAGCAATTGCCGTTACCCTCAATGATCGTCCGCTGGTAGCGGTCGGGCGGATTGATCGCAAACACCTGCGCCGTAGAGTTATATGGAATCTTGCCAAGCGCCGTACGCACGTCTAAGAAGCGATGCTGCGCGGTGCCTAGATCCGTTACAGTGCCAGCTGTGATCACATTCGACCACTGGAAGGCAACGGGGTGCATCAGAAAGTAGGCGACGAGTGGCGTTTGTAGGGCGATGATGATCAGGCAAATCTTCCAAGGAAGTGCTGCATGCTTCTTGGTCAACGCCGAGAGCCCCGCATCAGCATGCATCGCGATCAGATCCTTCCAAAGGCGTCCTCGAGGGCCGTGGCTGCCTGTTCCAAGGCTGACTTCCAGTCGACTTGCAATGAAGTGAGGCGGCCGAATCCAGCTGTCACCAAATCATGACGTAACTGCGCATCGTCCCTCAGTCTAATCAGAGCTTGCGCGAGATCCATCATAGAGGTCGGGTCAAAGTACAAGGCCGCATTACCGCAGACCTCGTGTGCAAAGTCTAGATTGGAAGTGACGATCGGTATGCCGGTCTGCATGGCTTCCAAATATGTCCCGGAAAAGGATTCCAGCAGCGATGGCAGCAGCATGACGTCTGCGTCCTGGCAAGCGAGCGCAAGATCCGTGATCGGTATGGGCCCGGTATTCACGATCTGCCGTTCAAGGTGGTCTGCGCTGATCGCCTGCAATAGTCGACGGGCTCCGGGATGCTGGTTTGCAGAGATAGTCAAGCGGATCTCAATATCATGCAGCTCGTGGCGAAACTGCCGGAATGTATTAGCGATTAGTTCCAGGTTCTTGTGCGGATAGTAGCGACTGAGCACCAGCACGCGCAGAGGCAGCCCTTGGGGCGGGGTGGAGTGTGGCGTCGCATGCGGCCGGCTGTCGAGGAAGTTGGGTAAGACGGCCACAGAACCGGCGAAATTCCAAGCCTCCAGAAACCGAGCTTTCATGCAGGTCGTCTGCAGAAACACAAGCCGCGCGTAGCGGAGCGAGCGTCGCAGGCGTAGGCGGTTTACGGCCAGCTGTAGACGGTCAGCTGGACTCAGCGGCCCGTAATGGCTGGCCGGATAAACGAAATGCGCATCCTGCAGCAGCATTGCATGGAGGCGGGCATGAACGGGAACAGTTGCGTTGCCCAAGCTGAAAATGATGTCCGGCGCGAAGCGGCGAATTGCGCGTGGGAGGGCCATCTGCTCGAACAGTAGACGAGTGGCCCGGCTTGTCTGCCGGAATGGCAGGGTGTGCACATGCGGCTGCCCTGTGGCCGCCAGATATTCCGGCATGTCGGGTACAACACAGAGAAATTCCCAGTCGGGGCGGACGCGTGGCAGGCCGCCCGCTATGTTTACGCCGACCGGGACACCCCCGCCAGCGCGGAGGGCATGGGCGACGATTGCGACCCGCATGTCAGCAGCACCTGCGCATCACACCACCACCAGTTCTCCCGCCCGGTCAACGAACGTCTGCTGCCAGACCTCCAGGTTGACCAGCGCGTAGAGCAGGTAGGAGTGATCCGCCCGGCCAGCCACCGATTCGCGGCGAAGCTGGTCGATAGCCTGTGGATCGAACAGGCCACGTGCGCGCACACGCGCTGGCGACAGCAGTTCGGTCACCACGCCGGCCATGTCCCCGTGTATCCACTTGCGCAGCGGTGCGCCGAATCCGGCCTTGGGCCGGTAGATCACCTGGCGGGGCAGCCACGGCTCCATGGCTCGCTTGAGCAGGTACTTCGTGACGTTGTTGCGCATCATCAGTCTCTCGGGAATTCGTGCAGCGAGCCGCATGACTTCGAGATCCATGAAGGGAACCCGGACCTCGATGGAAGCAGCCATGCTCGACTTGTCGGTATAGAGGAAGTTGTGCGCGGCGAGGAATGTCTGCGTGAGGAGATGCGAGTGGTGGTTGAGGTTGCCATGGCCGCTGAAGGCAGCCGAGTAGTTGAGGAGGCAGGGCGGGACGGCACGCCGGAGCGGCCGCCCGAGCAGACGCTCGCGGACTTCTGGCGCCGACCAGTCGGTCAGCGCAAGGTGGCGTTCCAGTGGTGATCGTGCCTGCATTGCGCGCCGGAACTTGGCGAGCCGGCGCGCCAGGGGTGCCGAGGCGCCGGTGAACCGGCGTGTGAGGCCGGCGGCGATGCCGAGCGCGCCGGACAGCAGGGGTCGCGGAAGGTGCTGCATGCTCTCGATGCGCCTGATGGCGGCATGACTGCGATAGCCGAAGAACACCTCGTCACCGCCCGTACCCGAGAGCAGGACCCGCAAGCCGTCCTCGCGTGCCTGTCGTGCGATCAGATAGGAGGGGAAGATGGCGGGATCGGCGTCGGGCTCGTCGAGATGGTAGACCATGCGCGGCAGCAGGCTGATCACATCGGGCCGGATATCCACGCTGACGAGCTGCAGGCCAAGGTGGCGGGCCACGGCCTCGGCGAAGGGCTGGTCATCGACGCCCTGTTCGGCGGCCATTTCCCCGGGCGGAAATCGTGCGGAATAGGCACGGATTTCCCGGTCGGGGAAGGCGCTGCGCATCGCGGCGAGAATGCTGGAGGAATCGAGGCCACCCGAGAGGAAGGCGCCCAGGGGCACGTCGGAGATCATCTGCGCCGTTGCCGCGCGCGTGAACGTCGTGCGGATGGCCTCGATCCATTCGTCCTCGCCGGGGCCGGGATCAGGGTCGTAATCCATGTGGAACCAGCGGCGCACCGTCAGCTTGCCAGCCTCCCAGACGAGGTGATGGCCCGGCTCCAGCTTGCGGATGCCCTCGATCATGGTGTCGGCGCCAGGCACCCAGAGGAAGGTCAGGTAGTCCACCACGGCCTCGGGATTGAGCCGCCGCGGCAGGCCGGGCACGTGCAGCAGTGCCTTCACCTCGGAGGCGAAATACAGCACGCCGGCATGCTGGCAGTAATACAGCGGCTTGATGCCGGCATGGTCGCGCGCGAGGACCAGCCGGTTTCTGCGCTGGTCCCAGAGGGCGAAGGCGAACATGCCGTTGAGCCGTGCCAGCGCGTCGAGGCCGTCACGCTCATACAGTCGCAGCAGCACCTCGGTGTCGCTGTGGCTGTGGAAGGCCACTCCCCCAGCCTCGAGGCTCGCACGAAGCTCCGGGAAGTTGTAGATCTCGCCGTTGTAGGCGAGTACCAGCGAGCCATCCGGCGTGCACATCGGCTGGTGGGCGGCGGCCGACAGGTCGATGATGGACAGCCGGCGGTGGGCGAGTCCCACCTGGGCGTTCTCGTCCGTCCACATGCCTTCGTGGTCCGGGCCCCGGTGCGCCAGCGTGCGGACCATGGCCTGGAGCAACTCCGGCTGGTGCGTGCCGGCGTAGCCGGTCAGCCCGCACATGAGGCACCCGGTAAGCAGGGCATAATCCGGTTCAGTTTCAGAAGCATGGGTGCCTGTACTACTGTAGTACGGTATTACTGTACACAAGTACCTGGCCCCGGCACGTGCGCCGACGCTCAAGGGCGGGATTTCTCGGCAAGGAGAGCTTCAGGCGCGTGCTTGCACGGTATTTCCACACCCTGCGCAGACTGCGGTTCCGCCAGCTCGCCGGGCTGCTGCGCCGGCGGGTCCTGCCCCAGCTGCCGGCGCGCCCGCCACGGGATCCCGGTCAGGCGCTCCTCCATCCGTGCCGCGCAGCCTTCCTCGCGCCCGTGGTGGAGGGGAGCGGGCTTCCCCGCCATCTCACTTTCCTCAATGACCCCCACCGCCTGCCGCTCGACGCAATCGACTGGCGCAGCCCCGCCCAACCCAAGCTCTGGCGCTACAACCTGCACTACATGGACTACCTGCGCGCACCGGACCTGCCGCCGGCGGATCGCGCACGGCTGATCGAGAGCTGGATCGCGGGCAACCGGCCGGGGAGCGTGGATGCCTGGGAGGCCTATCCGATCTCGCTGCGCGCGGTGAACTGGATCAAGGCCTTCTCCGAGGGCCTGGAGCCGCGGGAGGCGTGGCTGGCGAGCCTCGCCCTGCAGCTCGCCTGGCTGGAGCGCAACCTGGAGTTCCATCTCGGCGCGAACCACGTGGTGAAGAATGCCAAGGCGCTGGTGTTCGGCGGTGCGTTCTTCGGCGGCGCGCAGGCGGCGGCCTGGCTGGCGCGGGGCGTGGCGCTGATGGTGGAGCAGGGCGCGGAGCAGGTGCTGGCGGATGGCGGGCACTACGAGCGCAGCGCGATGTACCACGCGATCGTGCTCGAGGACTATCTCGATGCCATCAACCTGCTCGATGCCAATGCGTCGCTCGCGAGCGACGCCGATCGTGCGGCGCTGCGCGCGGTGGCGGCCCGGGCCTGGCACTGGCTTGCGCAGGTCCTGGCGGGTGATGGCGACATCCCGCTGTTCAACGATGCGGCCTTCGGCATAGCGCCGGCACCGGCAGCGCTGCTGGACTACGGGCGCCGGGTGCTCGGCGAGGGCGTGGCCGGCGGGGCGCCGGAGGACGCGGCCCCGCGCCGCATCGAACTGCCGGAGAGCGGCTACTACGGTTATCGTGCCGGCGGCGACAGCCTGCTGGTGGATTGCGGCCCGGGCGGGCCGGACTACCAGCCTGGCCACACGCATGCGGACCTGCTGAGCTACGAGCTCTGCCTCGACGGCGAGCGGGTGGTGGTGGACAGCGGCACCTACGACTACGAGGCGACACCGCTGCGCGCGCGGCTGCGGGGCACGGCGGCGCACAACACCGTGGTGGTCGATGGCGCGGACCAATCGGAAGTCTGGGGCGCGTTCCGCGTGGCGCGCCGCGCGCGGCCGCTGTTCGCCCGTCTCGGGCCGCTGGCGGGCGGGCGGCTGGAATTCCACGGCGCGCACGATGGCTACCGGCGCCTGCCGGGCCGGGTCGTGCATGAGCGTCGCATCACGGCGAGCCTCGATGGAACATGGGATATTGCCGATCGCCTCACCGGCGGCGGCGCGCATCGCCTCGAGAGCTTCATCCATCTGCACCCGGCCTGCCGCGTCGAGGCCGGGCCGGATGGCCGGTACCGGGTGCTCCGCGAGGGGCGGACGGTGCTGTGGATCACGCCCCGGGGTGAGGCATCGGTGGAACTGCGCCGGGGGCTGCATTGCCCGGAGTTTGGCCGGCAGCAGGAGACCACGGTGGTGGTGCTGGTGCTGCAACGGCAGCTGCCGGTGGAGTTCGGCTACCGGCTGCAGCGCGCCGCGGCGGGCAGCCGGGAAGGGCCGGCCTGAACCCCCATTGCTGTTAGCATTCGGGCCCGGCGCCCGACAAGGAAAACGGATCGGAACCATGCGACAGGTCGTGCAGAACTACCGCAGCGGCGAGCTGGCCGTGCAGGACGTACCCGAGCCCACCGGCCGCGGCGGCGGGCTGGTGGTGGCCAATGCCGCCTCGCTGATCAGCGCGGGCACCGAGAAGTCCACGGTCAGCGTGGCCCGCAAGAACCTGCTCGGCAAGGCCATGGAACGCCCGGAGATGGTCCGCAAGGTGCTCAACAAGGCCCGCAAGGATGGCCTCGCCGACACCCTGAAGATGGTGTTCCAGCGCCTGGATTCCCCGGTGGCGCTTGGCTACAGCTGCGCCGGCGTGGTCATCGACGTGGGCCCCGATGTGCAGGGCTTCGCCGTGGGCGACCGCGTGGCCTGCGCCGGGCAGGGCTATGCCTCGCATGCCGAGCAGGTCTGGGTGCCGAAGAATCTGTGCGTGCACCTGCCCGAAAGTCTGGGCTTCGAGGAGGGCGCCTACGTCACTCTCGGCGCCATCGCCCTGCAGGGCGTGCGCCAGGCGGAGCCGCGCCTCGGCGATGTGGTGGCGGTCATCGGCCTGGGGCTGCTCGGGCAGATCACGGTGCAGATCCTCAAGGCCAACGGCTGCCGCGTCGTCGCCGCGGACATCGCCGCGGACAAGCTGGCGCTGGCGAAATCCTTCGGCGCGGACGAGGCGGTGCTGCCGGGCGAGCTGCCCGCGGCCGCCCTGGCGCTCGGCCAGGGGCAGGGCGTGGATGCGGTGATCATCACCGCCAGCACCCGCGACAGCGGGCCGGTGTCCGTGGCCGGCGAGATCTGCCGGCCGAAGGGGCGGGTCGTCGTGGTGGGCGCCGTGGGCATGGACCTGCCGCGCGAGCCCTACTACAAGAAGGAGCTCGAGCTGCGCCTCTCCATGTCCTACGGCCCGGGCCGCTACGACCCGGCCTACGAGGAGAAGGGGCAGGACTATCCCTACGGCTACGTGCGCTGGACCGAGCAGCGCAACATGGCGGCCTTCCTCTGGCTGATCCAGGCCGGGCGGGTCAACGTCAAGGCGCTGACCAGCCACCGCTACGGCATCGCCGAGGCGGAGGCGGCCTACCAGATGATGATGGCGGGGACCGAGCCCTACCTCGGCATCCTGCTCGAGTATCCCCCGCATCCCGCGGCGTCCGCGCCGGCACCTGCGCCGGTGGCTGTCCCTGCGGCGCCCGCGGGCAGCCTGGCGCTCGGTCTCATCGGTGCGGGCAATCATGTGCGCGACATGCTGCTGCCGCACCTCAAGGGCCAGCCCGGAGTGAGCCTGCGCTGGTTGTGTGGTGGTACCGGCATCTCGACCAACGCGCTGGCGGAGCGCCTCGGCATCCCCGGGCGCACCACGGATTTCACCGAGGTGCTGGCGGACGCGGCGGTGAACGCGGTGCTGATCGGCACCCGCCACGCGGATCACGCGCGCATGGTCATCGCCGCCCTGCAGGCGGGCAAGCATGTGTTCGTCGAGAAGCCGCTGTGCCTGACGGAAGAGGAGCTCGAGGCGATCCTCGCCGCCTGCCGCGCCCCGGCGGCGCAGTCCCTGCGGCTCATGGTCGGCTTCAACCGCGCCTATTCCAGCCACGGCCGGCAGGCGCGGGAGTTCTTCGCCGGCCACCGCGAGCCGCTGGTGATGAGCTACCGGGTCAATGCGGGGGCCATCCCCGCCAGCCACTGGGTGCAGGATCCGGCGGTCGGCGGCGGGCGCATCATCGGCGAGGGCTGCCACTTCCTCGATTTCATGGTCGAGGTCTGCGGCGCGTTGCCGGTGCGGGTGCGCGGCATCGCCATCGGCCGCCACGCCACGGGCATCACCTCCGACCAGTGCATCCTGACCTTCGGCTTCGCCGACGGCTCGGTGGGCACGCTGGTCTATGCCGCCGGGGGCGATGCCGCGCTCGCCAAGGAGCGCTTCGAGGCCTTCGGCGATGGCCGCGCGCTGGTGCTGGACGACTTCCTGGTGACGGAGCTGTACCAGGGAGGTCGCCGCCGGCTGTTCAAGTCCGGCAAGCGCGACAAGGGCTTCGCCGCGGAGATGGCGCAGTTCCGCCGCGAGGTGCTGGAGGGGGTCGCCCCCTCGCAGTCGCTGGAACGCCTGGAGGCCGTTTCCAGGGCCTGCATCCTCGGGGCGCGCAGCCTGCAGACCGGGGACGAGTACGGCTGGGCAGCCCCTTAAGCCCGGATTAACACCCGTCCGGGAGACTCGCGGGCAGGGCCGGGCATCCGGCCTGACATAAGGGGGAGTCCCTTTGCAGACCGTGCATCCCGTCCTCGCCCTGTCCGACAGGCGGGTTAGAATCCCCGGACCACAGCGCCGCACCGGGTGCCCGGGGCCAGAAAAACAACCACATCCGTGCGAATCCTGTTCCTCAGTCACTACTTCCCGCCGGAGGTCAACGCCCCGGCCAGCCGCACCTACGAGCACTGCCGGGCGTGGGTGGCCCATGGCCACGAGGTGGCGGTGCTGACCTGCGTGCCCAACCACCCGGCCGGGCGCATCTACGAGGGTTACCGCAACGGCTTCCTGCAGCGGGATGTCCGCTCCGGGATCCGGGTCTACCGCATGTGGACCTTCCTGGCGCCGAACAAGGGCTTCCTGCGGCGCACGATCAACTACAGCGTCTACCTGCTCATGGCGACCGTGCTGGCGCCGTTCCTACCGCGCACCGATATCGTGGTCAGCACCTCGCCGCAGTTCTTCTGCGGCCTGGCGGGCTACCTGGTCAGCCGGCTGAAGCGCGTGCCCTGGGTGCTGGAGATCCGCGACATCTGGCCCGAGTCCATCGTCGCCGTGGGGGCGATGAAGAAGAGCATCTGGATTCGCTTTCTGGAGTGGCTGGAGTCCTTCGCCTACCGCAAGGCCGACCACATCGTTTCGGTCACCGATTCCTTCTGCAGCCATATCGAGGCCCGCGGCGGGCGCCCGGAGAAGATCTCCGTCATCAAGAACGGCGTGGACCTCGCCTTCTTCGCGCCCTCGCAGAGCGCCAGCGACGTGGCCGAGGAGCTCGGCCTGAGCCGCAAGTTCGTCGTCTCCTATGTCGGCACGCACGGCGTCTCGCACGGCCTGGAGACCGTGCTGGAGGCCGCGCGCCTGCTGCGCGGCCAGCCCGAGATCGTCTTCCTGCTGGTGGGCGACGGCGCCCGGCGCGAGGCGCTGCTGCGCCAGCGCGACGAGATGCAGCTCACCAACGTCATCATGCTCGGCCAGCAGTCCAAGGTGCGCATGCCCGCCATCTGGGCGGCCACCGCGGTGAGCCTGGTGCTGCTGCGCGACCAGCCGCTGTTCCGCTCGGTGATCCCCTCGAAGATCGTCGAGAGCCTGGCGATGATGAAGCCCGTGATCCTCGGCGTGCGCGGCGAGAGCCAGGCGCTCATCGAGCAAAGCGGTGCCGGGCTGTGCATCGCGCCGGAGAATGCCGCGGAACTCGCCGGCGCGGTGCGCGAGCTCTGGGCCGATCCGCAGCGGCGCCTCGCCATGGGCCAGGCCGGCCGCGAGTGGGTGGAGCAGAACGCCGACCGCAGCCGCCTCGCCGAGCGCTACGAAGACCTGCTCGCCGCCGTCGTGGCCGAGCATCACCGCATCCCGGTCCGCCAGGACCCCGAGCCCTGAAGCCATGACAACGAACCCGGCCCCATCGCCCGCAACCCCTGCCGCCGTCCCGGCGCCGCCCTGGTCCCGCGCCGGGCTCGCCCTGCTCGTCGCCTGCGCGCTGGCGCTGGCGGTGATCTTCCGCGACGGCCTGTGGCTGATGGTGCAGTGGTGGCAGGAGCCCGAGTACCAGCATGGCTATCTGATCCCGCTGGTCAGCCTCTACCTGCTGTGGGCCAGGGCCGAGCAGCTGCGGGCCACGCCGACGGCGCCCTCGGCCGCCGGCCTGGTGCTGGTCGTGCTCGGCCTCGCCGGCTTCGTGCTCGGCGAGCTCAGCGCCATCTACACCGTCATCCAGTACGCCTTCCTGCTGACGCTCTGGGGCCTGGTGTGGACGGCCGTCGGCTGGCGCGGCGTGCGGGTGCTCTGGCCGGGGCTGGTGTACCTGGTGTTCATGATCCCGCTGCCGCGTTTCTTCCAGTGGAACCTCTCCAACCTGTTCCAGCTCTGGTCCTCGGAGATCGGCACCACGTTCCTGCGCGCCATCGGCATCAGCGTCTACCTCGAAGGCAATGTCATCGACCTCGGCGTCTACCAGCTGCAGGTGGTCGAGGCCTGCAGCGGCCTGCGCTATCTCTTCCCGCTGGTCAGCTTCTCGTTCTTCTGCGCCTACATTTTCCGCGGCCGCCTGTGGCAGAAGGCGGTGATCTTCCTCTCCGCGGTGCCGATCACCATCTTCATGAACAGCTTCCGCATCGCCGTCACCGGCGTGCTGGTCAACCGCTACGGCACCGGCCAGGCCGAGGGCTTCCTGCACTACTTCGAGGGCTGGATCATCTTCGTCGCCTGCATCGCGCTGCTGTTCCTGGAGATGGGCGCCTTCGCCCTGATCGAGAAGCGCCGGCTGGCCGAGGTGTTCGAGGTGGAGATCCCCGGCCTCGGGGATTTCCGCTACCTCGTCGGCGAGCGCGGCGCCCGCGCACCGGTCTACGTGGCGCTCGGGCTGCTGGTGGCCGGCATGGCCGGCTCGCTCGCCATCCAGGTCCGCGAGGAGGTGGTGCCGCAGGGGCGTGCCGCGCTCAGCAGCTTCCCGCTGGTGCTCGGCACCTGGCGCGGCCAGGACGGCGTCCTCGGCAGCGATGTGCTCGGCGAACTGAAGCTCACCGACTACCTGGTCGCCACCTACAGGCAGCAGGGCGACCCCGTGCCGCTGGACTTCTACGTCGCCTACTACGACTCCCAGCGCAAGGGCGCCTCGGTGCACTCGCCCAAGGCCTGCCTGCCCGGCGGCGGCTGGCAGATCGAGGAGTTCGGCACCCGCAGCCTCGCCGATGCCGGCCCGGGCGGCGCGCCGCTGCAGGTCAACCGCGCGCTCATCACCAAGGGCGACACCAGGGCACTGGTGTACTACTGGTTCATGCAGCGCGGCCGCTACCTCACCAGCGAGTACCTGGTGAAGTGGTTCATCTTCTGGGATTCGCTGTGGCACAACCGCACCGACGGCGCCATGGTGCGGGTCACCGTGCCCGTCACCGGCGGCGAGGACATCGCCGCCGCGGACCGCCGCGTGGAGGCCTTCATCCGCCTCGCCGAGCCGAAGCTCTACTACTTCATCCCGCAGAAGAGCCTGGTGGCGGGACCGGCGGGCAGCCCCGCGCAGTGATGATCACCAGACCCGACGGGAGCGCCGCGGCGACGACAGCCGCGCCAGGTGGCGTGGGCCGCCCGGGGACGAGCGATGTGCGGCCTCTGCGGCTTCATTGACCGGGGCCATGCCCGCGATGCCGCGTCCCGGGCCGCGATCCTCGGGGCGATGGCGGAGCGCATCCGCCACCGAGGACCCGACGACGGCGGCATCTGGCAGGACGCGGAGGCGGGCATCGGCCTCGGCCACCGCCGCCTGTCGATCATCGACCTCTCTCCCGAAGGCCACCAGCCGATGCACTCGGCCTGCGGCCGCTACGTCATCGCCTTCAACGGCGAGGTCTACAACTACCGCCAGGTCCGCGCCGAGCTCGAGGCCGCCGCCGGGCCGGTGGCCTGGCGGGGCCATTCCGACACCGAGGTGATGCTGGCGGCGATCGCCCACTGGGGGCTGCGCGCGGCGCTCGGGCGCTTCAACGGCATGTTCGCCTTCGCCCTGTGGGACAGGCAGGAGCGGACGCTGCACCTCGCCCGTGACCGCCTCGGCGAGAAGCCGCTGTACTACGGCTGGATGGGCGGGGTGTTCCTCTTCGGCTCCGAGCTGAAGGCGCTGCGGGCGCATCCGGCCTGGCGGGGCGAGGTGGACCGCGACGTGCTGGCCCTCTACATGCGCCACGGCTACGTGCCCGCGCCGTTCTCCATCCATGGCGGCATCCACAAGCTCCTGCCCGGCACCTGCCTGAGCCTGCCGGCAGCGGCCGCGCCCGGCGATCTCCCGCAGCCGCAGGCCTACTGGTCCGCGGCGCAGGTGGCGGAGCAGGGCGCGGCCAGGCCGCGCAGGGTGGCGCCGGAGCAGGCCATCGACGAACTGGAGGCGCTGCTGAAGGACGCGGTGGCCCTGCGCATGGAGGCTGACGTGCCGCTGGGCGCGTTCCTCTCCGGCGGCATCGACTCCTCCACCGTGGTGGCGCTGATGCAGGCGCAGTCGTCGCAACCGGTGAACACCTTCAGCATCGGTTTCCACGAGGCGGGGTTCAACGAGGCGGTGCACGCCGCCGAAGTGGCGCGCCACCTCGGCACCCGGCACACGGAGCTCTACGTCAGCCCGGAGGAGGCGATGGGCGTGATCCCGCTGCTGCCCACGCTCTACGACGAGCCGTTCGCCGATTCCTCGCAGATTCCCACCTATCTGGTCGCGAAGCTGGCGCGCCAGCACGTCACGGTGGCGCTCTCCGGCGACGGCGGGGACGAGTTCTTCGCGGGGTACCGGCGCTACTTCCGTGAATCCGCCCTGTGGCGCCGCATCGGCTGGATGCCCCGGCCGCTGCGGCGCGCGCTGGCGTCGCTGGTCGGTGCGCTCGCACCGGAGTTCACCGGGCACCCGCTGCGCAAGCTCACGGCCATGCTGCCGGCGGCGTCGCGTGAGCGGTTCTTTGCCCACCGCATCTCCCATTGGCCCGAGCCGGAACGTATCGTGCCGGGTGCGCGCGAGCCGCTGACCGTGCTCACCGATCCCGCCCGCTGGCCGTCGTTCGACCGCTTCCTGGACTTCATGATGTTCCAGGACATGATGATGTACCTGCCCGACGACATCCTCGTGAAGGTCGACCGCGCCAGCATGGGAGTGAGCCTCGAGGCCCGCGTGCCGCTGCTGGACCATCGCGTGGCGGAGTTCGCCTGGCGCCTGCCGCCGGATCTCAAGGTCCGGGACGGGCATTCGAAGTGGCTGCTGCGCCAGGTGCTGTACCGGCACGTGCCCCGCGTGCTGATCGACCGGCCGAAGCGGGGCTTTGCCGTGCCGATCGACAGCTGGCTGCGGGGACCGCTGCGCGACTGGGCCGAGGGGCTGCTGGCGGAGGACCGGTTGCGGCGCGAAGGCTATTTCGACCCGGCCGGGATCCGGGCGAAGTGGCGGGAGCACGTCTCGGGCGCGCATGACTGGTCGGGCCAGATGTGGTTCGTGCTGGGGTTCCAGGCGTGGCTGGATGCCGACGTGGCGGCCACGAGCCAGCCGGGCGGTGGACGATGAAACCCGCGGCCCCGCGGCAGAACGCCCTCGCCTGGTCGGCTGCCGGCTACGGCGCCTTCCTGGTGGAGACGGTGGTGGGGGTGGCGGTCTCCATCCTCACCGTGCGCACGCTCAGCGTGACGGACTACGGCGCCTACAAGCTCGCCGGCTCCATCATCATGATCGGCTCCTACGTGACCTCCTGCGGGCTGGAGGCCACCCTGCAGCGCTTCGGCGCGGAGATGGTGGCGCGCGGGCGCTTCGGTGCCCTGCGCTCGCTGCTGCTCGCGGTGCGGGTGGTGCGGGCGATCGCACTGCTGGCGTTCTGCGGCATCCTGCTGGCGGCGCGCGGGCCGGTCGGCGCCTTCTTCGCCTTCCCGCCGGCGCTGACCGATGCGCTGCTGCTGGTCTGCGCGATCCTCGTGGTGCAGAGCGCGAACAGCATCAACGGCTACAGCCTGTTCTCCGCGCGGGGCGCCTACGTGGAGATGAGCGGGCTGCGGGCGGTCGTGGCCTTGCTGAAGCTCGCCGGGTTCACCGTGGCTTTCCTCGCCGGGCTCGGCCTGGTCGGCGTGCTGGGCGCGCTGTTCGTGGCGCCGGCGCTGGCGCTGGCCTACATCCTGGTGCGCAACCGGCAGTGGCTCGGTGCGCATCCGCCGGCGGCGGGCGGCGCGGCGGAGATCGACGCCGACGACTACCGCGGCCGCATCCTGCGCTACTCGCTCATCGGCTACCTGGCGATCAATGTCAACGTGTTCCGCGATCTGTCGGTGGACAGCTTCGTCATCGCCCATTACCTCGGGCCGGAACAGGTGGCCCTGTACGGCCTGGCCTCGACGCTGATCCTGTTCGCGAACGCCCTCAACCCGGCGAGCCTGTTGCGCGGCGTGCTGACGCCGCTGCTGACCGCCCGCCATGCTGCCGGCGGCGGCCAGGCGGAGCTGCTGCGGGCCTTCCGCTTCCTCAACAAGGCGGTGATGCTGCTGCACTGGCCGCTGGTGACGCTGCTGCTGGTGCTGGGCGGGGAGGTGATCCGCCTGGTGTATTCGCCGGCCTATGCGCCAGCCTTCGGGCCGCTGGCGGTCCTCGCGGGCTTCGGCTTCTGCCTCGGGCTGACCTTTCCCTTCGTGCCCCTGATAGCGGTGCTGGAGAAGAACGTCCTGTTGCTGTTCTCGGGCCTGACCTCTGTCTACAATCTGCTGCTCGATGTGCTGCTGGTGCCACGCTGGGGCATCGCCGGGGCGGCGCTGGCGACGGGCAGCGCGGCGGTACTGCAGCTGGCGCTCTACTGGTTCGCCTTCCGGCGCGTGTTTTCGGTGCCGCTGAGTTTCCCGTTCGCGATGATGGGGCGCACGGTAGTCAACCTCGCGGTGCCGGTCACCGTGGCGCTGCTGCTGAAGGAACACGTGGTCGACGTCATGCAATTGCTGCTGCTCATCGCCGGCTGCGGGCTGCTCTACTGCGTGGCGGTGTTCTTCAACCATGGCCTCGATGCGGAGGAACTCCGCCTGTTCGACGGCCTGCGCCGGCGCGTGCGGGGCTGAGGGGCGATGGCGGCCGATGCACGCAGGTTGACCACCATTCCAGGCCAGGCCCGGGCCGGGTCGCTGGGCCTGTGGCTGCTCGTGGGCCTGATCCTCATCCGTTTCTTTCCGTTACCGGTGTTGCCCGGTGTCAACCTGGCACCTGAGAATTTCCTGTTCCTGGCGGCGCTGCTGCTCTACGGTGGCCGGCTGTCGCGGCTTGCATTCTCCAGTGGGCGCCTGTCGGCGGTGGTCATGCTGCTGGTGCTGTTCAGCATGCTGGACGTGGCCCATGATTTCCTGCGCGGTGGTGTCATTGGCAACCCCGGCCGGCACCTCCGTGCGGCCGTCTACATCCTGCTCCTGGCCGACGTTTGCAGCTACCCGGCAACCAGGCGGCAGATCCTCAAGCTGCTGGTGGTCGTAGGCGTGATACAGGTGGTGTTCGGCAGCCTGGTGTTTTTCATCGGCGAGCCGTTTGCCTCGATCCGCGACTGGATGCTGCACTCGAGTGACACCGGCGAGATGATGATTGGCGAGGGCAGCCAGATCGCCGGCCTGTACGGGCCTCCGCATATCTTCTCGTACCTGCTGGCGTCATTTCCGTTCCTGGCGGTGGGCCTTTACCAGCGGGAGAAAAAGCTGATCTGGCTGGCGGCGCTGGTGGTGCTGGTGCTGGGACTGTTCCTCAATGCCGAGCGGGCATCTGCAGCAGTTTTCTTCGTGGGTGTGCTGTACCTGGTTTTGAAGGCGCAGCAACGAGCGCGCAACCTTGTCCTGCTGGCGGTGCTGGCGCTGGCATTCATCGGCATGCAACAGCTGATCGGCAGTCGGGCTCCGGGCGCCAGCCCCGGCGCCGTGAACCAGGTAGCCCTCTCCAGTGGAACGCTGGCGGACCGCTTCGGTGGCACCAGCATCGACGAGGTCGTGACCCGGATCATGTACCAGGTGCATGGCATCACCAGCGTGCTCAAGCACCCGGTCATCGGGCCGACACAGCGCGAGTATGCGCGGGAGGTCATCGGCGGGGATGCGGTGTTTTCCGGTGTCTTGGCGGCAGAGGTGCTGGCGCCCCACAACCATTACATCAATGTCGGCGTGCGGGCAGGTGTGCCCGGCTGGCTGGTGCTGCTGGCCTGCCTGTGGGCGCTGTGGAAGGCGCAGCGGACGTTGAAGGCCGCGGTGCTCCGGACCCACCCGGACCTGCGTATCCCGTACCTCTGCTTCTCGGTCGGCCTGCTGGCGGTGATGGGCAACGCGGTATTCCACAACGCGGGCATCTTCAGCCCTGAGCTCGCGACCAGCACCATGGTCGGGTTGTTGCTGGCACTGTGGCGGCAGGTGCAGCGTGAACCGGTGGTGTGGCGGACGGCGCCGGCGCCCGATGGGGAAGCCGAGCCCGTCGGCGAGCCGGGCCGGGGCACGCCTCGCGCATGACCGGTGACACGGGCATGGCTGTCACCGGCTGGCTCCTGTCCTGGCTCGCGGCAGGCGTGATTTTCCTGCAGACCTGGCGCATCGTCCGCGTCAACTCGCGCCCGGCACTTGGCGATGCCTTCACCTACCTGCGCACCGCAAGGGAAATGAGGCGCCAGCGTACGCTGTTCCCGGAACTCAGCTTCTACAGGACTGGGGAGCGCGAGGTCCTGCAGCTACCACCGCTGCTGATGGCCCTGCTCGTTCCGCTGGCAGAACTGCCCTATGCGCTGGTGCTGAGCCTCGTGGCTGCGGTGGACCTGCTGACAGCCGTGCTGGTGGCCGGGCTGGGCCACCTGCTGTTCGGGCTCGAGCCCTGGCGGGCGGTACTGGCAGCACTGGTTTTCCTGCTGACGCCGATCAACGCCATCATGACTGCCTCGCTCACGCCGCGCGGCCTGGCGCTGTTCTGGTTCACGGGTTTCGTGGGAGCGTTGTCGGCTTATATTGCCGACGGCAATGTATTGTGGGTGCTGGCCGGTGCCACGGCCGTGGCGCTCGCCCTGTTGTCCCAGCGCATGGTCACGCAGATCCTCGTGCTGGTGACGCCGGTGGTGGCCATCGGCTTCTGGGCGTCAGGCCAGCAGCGCCACGCCCAGTTGCTCACTGCCCTCCTGCTCGGCTTCGCGCTGGCCTGGCTGGTCACCGGTGGCCGGTATGGTCCCGTGATTCGCGACCACCTGCGCCGTGTCCTCGTGCATGCGCGCATCGGCCAGCAGCAGCGGCTGCGACGGGAGTTCGGCAACCCGGTGCATATCGTCAAGGCCAATCCCTGGTTGCCGTTGCTGGGCGTCACGCTGGTGCTCGCCGGGAGTCGCGGCCAGATCCTGCCTCCGGATCTAGCGCTTGCTGCGGCCTTTGTCGTGGGCATCCTTGTGCTGGCAATCGTCTGGGTGATGGGCAACAGCGTCAACCATATGTTCTTTGCAAGTCCAATGGTGGCCTGGCTGCTGGCAGCGACGCTGCCAGCCGGCGGCTGGTGGCTACTGGCGGTAGGGGGGCTGGGGCTGGTTGCGGTGGTTATTGTCTGGCGGGAGTTCGGCGTAGTCGTTGCCAACCAGCTGCCGGTAGCCTGGCTCGAGTGTTTTGCGTTCATCCGCAAGCAGAACCTCCAGGGCTGCGCACTGGTAGTACCGCGAGTGAGCTTCCCGCCGCTGGTGTATTACACGCCCCTGGTCATGCTGTCCTCCGGTCATGGCAGCAAGGCCATGACGTTCGACCGGCTTACCATTCGCCAGCGACTCGCGGAAGCACAGTCGATGGCTGGCCTGGCCCGGGACCTGGGCTTGCGCTACGTACTCGTCGATCGGAAGATCAGCTCCGCCGAGGTGTTGGCGGCGGTGGATGGCTTGCAGACGCTCGGCTTCCAGCCGCTTTTCGACAGCGGGCAGGTAGTGCTGCTGCAAGCGCCAGAAGGTGCAGCAGATTCGGCGCCGACCGTGCCATCAGCGGGCTGAACGTCATCCGCAGCCATGCGCATCTGCTTCGTTTCCATGACCATCTACCCGGTGCTCCACGGCGGCACGGGTATCGAGCAGGTGGGGGGCGCGGAGATGCAGCAGCTGCAGATTGCCCGCCTTCTTCAGCGCATGGGTCACGAGGTCAGCTTCGTGACCGAGGACCATGGCCAGCCTGATGGTGAGATCATCGATGGCTGCGTGGTTTATAAGGCCTACAGGCCCTCGGCTGGGGTGCCTGGGTTGCGTTTCCTGCATCCGCGAATGACCAGCATCTGGCGTGCGCTTCGTCGCTCGGGGGCGGATATCTATTACAGCCGAGCGGCCGGCTACATGCCGGCGTTGCTGGCATTGCTCAGGCGATTCCAGCCGCTGCATTTTGTTTATGCAGCAGCGCATGACTCGGATTTTATGCCTGGTCGCGAGTGTCCACGCCTCGCACGCGATCGCTGGTTATTCCGATATGGGATGCAGCGAGCGGATGTAATCGTGGTTCAGAATGGAACTCAGAAGGAATTGCTGCAAACTCACTACGGCCGTGAGGCGGTGCTGATCCCAAATTTCCTTGGTACCGGATCCCGGTCGCTGCCGGAGGCCGACCGCACAGAGATTCTGTGGGTGGGGCGCCTCGCATCCTTCAAGCGTCCGCTGATGTTTGTTGAACTTGCTCGTCGCTTGCCGGACCTCCGCTTTACCATGATCGGCCCGCCGGCTGCGGGCGAGGCTGCCCTGTATGGTCGTGTTAAAGCGGCTGCCGCTGGCATCAGTAATCTACGAGTTCTGGGTTTCCAGCCACCAGCCAGTGTCGAGGACCACTTCGATCGCTGCCGGACGCTCGTCAGTACTTCCGAGAGGGAGGGTTTTCCGAACGTCTTCCTGCAGGCCATGCGGCGGGGTATTCCCATTGTTTCCTATGTCGACCCCGATGGCATGATTGCCGGCGGCGGTCTCGGCACCGTCGTGAAGAACGAAGGGGAACTGGAGGCTGCTGTTGGGGTAAGCACGCGGCCGGGTGCGTTCCCGCCGGGGCCGATCCAGGACTACTTTGCCGCGCACTTCGGTCCAGGGGCTGTCGAGGAGAAGTACAGGGTCCTGATCGAAAGCTTGGGCAAGCCGTCATGAGGCAGACGACGGCAATCGGCGCAGGGCTGCTGGCGCTACTGGCCGGCATCACGGGCTGCAGGGCAACGCTGGCTGCGGACATTCACGTGGATCCGTCCCGCCATGCAGCCTGCCCGGGCTCCGGTTCCATCGATGATCCGTACTGCGACTGGAGCCACATACGGCAGTTCACCGGCGGCAATCGCTACCTCCAGAAGGCCGGGACGCTGTCAGGAAGTCCGATAAAGATCGTCGGGCCGAGCCATGCATCGGCGACACAACCCGTGCTCATCGGTGCCTATGGACAGGGCCCGCGGCCCCGGATAAGGATAGAAAACACCCTGCGCGAGGGGCTGAACCCGGAACGCTGGAAGCGCATTCGCGGGGATGTATGGGCATTCAGCACCAGGGAATTCCGCAGTGGGGATCCAGAGGTGCTGCTGCTGGACCAGCGTCGTGCCTTCGGCAAGGCGCGGACCGAGCTGGACCTGTGCGAGAGACACGGTTCCCAGGTCATCGAGTGGTTTCACCATGACACAACGCTGCTCGTGTGTTCGCCACGCGGTAATCCCGCGCGCATCTACACCAGCATCGCGGGGATGCAGCAGTTCGACAAGCGTGACTCCCGGTTTCCGGTCTACATCGAGGACCAGCAGCACATCATCATTGACGGCCTTGCGATCGAGGGCGGCAGCCTGGGTGCCGTAGAGATCAGGGGGGCCTCTTCGGACATCGAAGTCCGCAATTCGGTCATTGGCCTGGACAGCGCTACCGGGATACGTGCGCAATCATTCGCGACGCCGATCAGTCGCCTGGAGATCCACGACAACCTGATCGACAGCGGCATTCGCTGGGGCATGGTCGGCTACGAACCACATGTGTCAGGCGAGGGTGTGCACTTCGTGGCAGGGGTGCAGGACTCGCGCATCTACCGGAACCGCTTCGTGGCATGGTCGCACAATGGCGTTTACCTGGATGCGCACTGGCCGGATTCCCCGGGCGTCAGGCGCAACAGGTTGTTCGATAACGAATTCCATTGTGGTCCGGACAGCAGCTACTTCGACTACTGCCGGCCGTTCGGCGTCGACGGTCTCAGGCCGGATTCTGTGCGGGACAACCTTGTGTATCGCAACGTCATGCATGATTTCTCCGTTGCAGCGCAGATCAACGGCAACAATAACTACTTCGTTGACAACATCTGCTACAACACCAGCAACAGCAAGGCAAAGAGCTACCCGACAGGTCAGTGCTTCAGCTTGCAGCCTTATGTCTGGAGTCGCGACAACCTGGTAGCGAACAACACCATGGTGAATATGGCGGACGTGGCCGTGCAGTTCATACCTGGTGTGGCCGGCATGTCTTCAGGTCATCGCATCGTCAACAACATCATGGTCGACTGCGGGCGGGCAACGGTGCCGACGCGAAAGGATGCCTGCTTTGCCGTTGCGCCGGACGCGTCTGTCGGGCCGCAGGAGATCAGCAACAACCTGATGTACAACCCGGACCGGCCGGTGCGGGTCCTCTATCGGAAGCAGTGGTCGGAAGATGCCGCCGAGCTGCATGCCGTGCGTGGCGATCTTGTCCGGGACAATCAGGTGGCCGACCCAAGGTTTCGGGATCCGGACCAGCATGACTTCGGCCTGCTGCCAGGCAGCCCGGCCATTGGTGCCGGCAGGCCGCTGGAGGTACCTGGCCTGGTAACGTCCGGAGAAGGCGCGAGCGTCGGTGCCGGGCAGCTGCTGGAGAAGGCAGCTGGAGGGGGCGACCGTTGACGGGTACTGTCTCGGTCACATCTGTCCCACCTGATCGGATCCGGCTGCTGTTCGTGTCGGCTTCGCTGTATACGGGCGGAGCGGAGCGGCAGCTGGTGCAACTGGTGCGGGGTCTGGATCCGGCCCGTTATGAGATGACGGTAGCGGTATTCATTGGGCCTGAAACAGCCACCCAGGAGGGATTCTACGGGCAGGTTGCAGAACTGCCTCATGTCAGGCTGGAGGTATTGCGCCGCTCAGGGCGCTTTGACGTGGCCGGGCCTATCCTGTCCCTGGTCAAGCTGATTCGTTCCCGGCACATCCAGCTGATTCATACTTACCTGAACCTCGCCAGCACTTTTGGCGTCATTGCTGCACGGTTGGCCGGTGTGCCCATCGTCGCATCGGCCATTCGCGACAGCCGCGATATTGGCCTGACTTACCGCCTGTGCCGGGTCGTTCAGGCATACGGTGCGGATGCCTTGCTGTCGAATTCAGCCGCGGGATTCGATAATCGCTTTCGCCACTGGCGGGCCAACTTCCACGTCATTCCGAATGGCCTGGACCTGCGGCGCTTTGCGTCGCAGCCCGACCATATCGCACAGCTGCGTGAGGACCTGCATCTAGGCCGATTCACGAAACTGATCGGCATGGTAGCTACCCTTTCCGGCTTCAAGGACCACGAGGCGTTCCTGCAGGTCGCACTCCGGGTGCTGCAGCAGCAGCCGGAAGTCGGCTTCCTGGTCATCGGGGACGGTCCGAACCGGGCCTCGCTGGAGGCCCGGTGCCTGGAGCTGGGACTGGCGCGGAACGTGGTGTTCACCGGATATCGCCGGGATATCGATGTGCTGACCGGAATCCTGGACGTGGCCTGTCTGTTTACCAATTACCGAGTCATTTCCGAGGGATTACCCAACGCGGTCATGGAGGCGATGGCCTGCGGCGTGCCTGTCGTCGCCACCGAAGATGGCGGCACTGTCGAGATCCTGCACGACGGTGTGGAGGGCTATCTCGTTGCCAGAAACGACGTCGGGATTGCGGCCGAGAGGATCATGCGATTGCTGAACGACGGATCCTTGCACGAGAAGATGGGGCGCAGCGGACGGACCGCTATAGAGAAAAGGTATGGACTGGATACCTGCATTGCCCGCCATGAACTGCTGTACGGCACGCTATTGAACAGGCGCAGCGTCGATGGTGTGGGCGGGTCATGACCAGCAGCGCGGACCGTAAGCTGCGGATCGTGATGGTGGGTCCTGGCAGAAAGGCGCAAGGAGGGATCGCGGCTGTAATCAACAACTACCGGAGCAGTAGCCTGTGGTCGGAATTCGACTGCCATCACTTCGCTTCCTGTACGGAAGCCGGAAGATTGTCCCGCCTGGCCTACTCATCATGGCGCTACCTGGCATTTGTTGGTCGCATGGTCATTGGCAGGCCAGACCTGCTCGTCGTGCACGTTTCCAGCGGATTGAGCTTCTACCGCAAGGCCTGCTATCTGCTCACAGCTCGTCTGCTGCGCATTCCGCAGATCATGCATATCCATCCCGCCCACTTTCGCGAGTTCTATGCTGCCGGACCGGTATGGCGGCAGTCCCTGATACGCCGCTTTGCTCGCTGGAGCCTCAGGATCATCTTCCTTTCTGACCTGCAGCGGGATTCGTTCGCAGGTGTGTTTCCCCAGGAGAAAATGGTTGTTGTCGGAAACCCGGTCAATACGCGGTGCTATGCGGTCGAAGCAAACAGGGCGCCACGTTCACGTCGCCAGATTCTCTATCTGGGGTGGATCGTGCCTGCCAAAGGCGTCTATGACCTGGTCGCGGCGATGCCGCTGGTCTTGCAGGAGTTCCCGGACGCGACGCTTGTGTTTGCAGGCCCGAAGGAAGTGGACAAATTGCGCACGCAGATTGTCGAGCGCGGCCTGGACTCGTCAATGCGTGTCCTGGGTTGGGTCGAGGGTGCGCAGCGCCTGCACCTGTTGCACTCATCCCGCCTGCTCATTCTGCCAAGCTATACAGAGGGGGTGCCCAACGTGATTCTGGAAGCGATGGCGAGCCGGTTGCCGGTTATTGCGACGCCTGTAGGAGGGGTACCGAGTATTGTCACGGATGGCGTCAGTGGCCGCATGGTGGAGCCAGGAGATATCGGCGGCATTGCCCAAGCCATGTGCCGTCTCCTGCGTGACGATCTCGAATGTGAGCGGCTGGCGGAGGCGGGTTACCGCGAGGTTGTCGAAAAGCATGATACCGAGGTGGTTGCCGCCCGATTGCGGGAAGTCTTCCTGCAGGCGCTGGTACCGCGTATGCCGAAGCGCTGATTAGCCGTCGCCTGGCGGCGAGGCAACGGTCTGACGCGGGTTTGCGACAAGGCCGCTGGATTTGACCACGTCGATTAATTGTCCGATTCGTTCTGGCTTTGTCGTTGCATAGAGAACCGCGTCGAAGTGACGTAGCACGTCATCCTGCATGGCGGCTTCGGGGGTGATGCCACCGCCGGCGAGGATCTGCATTGCCCACATTTCCCAGTTCGACCTGTCTGACGTGGCTATGGCGTCGACGACCCTCTCGATAGAAGGATTGACCATATATCCGAGCTTGTTGTAGGAGAAGCACGCCACCAATGGCCCCGTCAACGGCGCGGACAACAGTGCAGCGGGGTTCTGCGAGATCAGGACGGCTCGCAAGCCAAGGCGTGAGCAGGCGTTGATGAAGCCCTGGAGCATCTCGAAGCGCCCGAAGGCGAGCAGCAGGTCTGTGAGGATATTGTGCAGGCAGACATGGCGGACCGCGAAGCCGGTTTTGCGGATGCAGTCGAGCTCGACGTCGATGATCAGCCGGAACGCTCTCTCGAGTGCCGCTTTGCCGCGACGCCGGGAAAAGCCGGTGAGCCTGAGCGCATCGGCTGTCACTGCGGCGATGTCACGAAACCCCAGGCGCTTCAGGAAGCCCGAATAACCATCCTGCGCGATGATGTTGTTGATCGTGTGCGGATAGGGCACCACCGGCGCAATCTCGAATGCATGGGGTTCCGCCAGGGCGCGGACGGCCGTTGTTAGCAGCCGGTCATACCCGGGGTGCGTGGACAACATCAGCGAGCGGATGCCGTGTGTCTGAGCCGCCGCTATGACCAGCGCAGCCGTATCGAAACGTTCGCTTTCATCATCCAGCGCCTTCGAGCCAAGCCTGTGGTTGACCCCAAAGAACGGATTGTCACCCAATAGGATTTTCAATGACGCTCAACTGCAAGAAGCAATTGCTCCATGTTGGCGATCTGCTCGCTCGACAGGATATCCATCGTCCCGTCGAGGAAGGCCGTCATCTGGCGTGTGAACTCGAATCCGCGGAGATAGAAGTCCACGCTGATGCCCAGCTCTGGAATGGATGTCGCGTCGAATCCTGGAATGGTGGATCTGATCGAGTAGAGATCGTAATGGACGTCGCCGTGGGCGGTGCGGACCTGTATGTCATACGAGGCCTTGCGCACATCCTGACGATTGGCAAGCAGCTCGATGGAGTAACGCACGGCTGCTTCCGTGAAGGCAAACCGGACCTCGTCCCGCGAGTGTCTGGCAATTTCAAGCTGAATGTCGTTGATGTGGCTCCGGAAAATATTGTCGTCGGGCCATGAAGCGCCAACAAGGGACAGGACGTGGCCACCAAATTCATGGAGGACAGAGCCGAATGACTTGGATCGCCAGCCGCTCTTGATGCTTTCAAACGATGCATTGGTTACCAGGCGTGCGGTAACTTCGCTGATCGGCAGGCCGCGCAATCGGTCGCGCAGCACCGGGTTCAGGGGAGCATGCTGAAGGACATAGCCCGACATCTGGTTGGCGGAGAGATGGCAGAAGACCGGCTTCTCAACAAATACCCGACCCCGAAAGTCTGCAAGCAATTCCAGGAACTCCGAACGCAGGAACGGAGGGGCAGTCAGCAGGATGTAATCGAAGGAATGCAGCAGATCCCGGTGGCGTTGCAGAGTCTTCAGGCGGACGAACCGCAGGTCCTTGATCAAGGACCGGGCGACCAGCCTTGAAAAGAAACCGGGGTCGGAAACGGAAAACTCGACATTGTCCGGCCCGAGCAGGCCGGACATCAGGGCCGCATGAGACAGGCCCATGCGGCCAAAACCGACAATCAGCGCCCTTTTCTTGCTCAAGCTAGCCCACCGGGAATGCGGCCATGTTCAGCGTTTGCCGAGCGCATAGACCCTGCTGCACAGTTCATCAAAGGCGGCAGCGCCGAGCCTCAGCATGTTCTCGGCCGACTGCCTGTGGCCGGCCTGCAGGTCAGGGCTGCGCAGGAAGCCCTGCATCTCGATGGGATCTCGGGTATGAAGCATCAAGCCAGCCTCGATGAGGGTCCGGTCGACCGACAATAGGGCCCCTGTGTACAGCGATACCGTTGGCACGCCAAGCAGAGCGAGTTCCCGGCACATTGTTCCGCCCGAGCCAACAAAGGCGGACGCATGCTGCACGATATCATCGAGGGTGACCACTGTTTCGACAACCGTCACGTTCCTGTTATCGGCGAACTTCTCATGGTAGTAGGCGCGCTGGCGATGGTCCCTGCAGACGACCTTGACATCGCCAAGTGCCTGCATGGCCCGGATAATCTCCAGGGAAAACGCGGGATCGGCGTCATGGTACTGCGCTTGCCAGGGCTCCGGGCGATAGAAGAATACCCGGTTCGCGTGCGCTTTCGACCCGGCAATCGGCATCCGGGAAAGGTAAATGCCTTCTTTTACGCCATCGAAGAACAGGGAGTTCCGCCCGAGGAACCAGCGCGCAGGCCGGCTGTGGCGCAGGGAAGCAGGGTAAATGGCCACTCCGCCAGGCAGGCGGCCGAACAGGTTGCCTTTGGCGTACTCGTTGTCGTTGGTGTACACGAAGGGAATTCCCAGAAGACGCGCTACCAGCGGTGAGTAGAAGGAACTCTGCGAGAATGCGACGCTGGGACCATGAGTTTGCAGGAAGCGCGCGAGGGACCATACACGGGAAGGGAATGCGAGCAATTTGCCGAAGAATCGCTTTCCCCCATGCCCACCCACAACATGGAAGTCCCAGCCCTCGGCAGCAAGCAGGTCAATGGTATTGCCATAGTCTCGCGCGGTGATTACATAGGCGACGCCATCCTCGTTGAACCTGCGTACGAAGGGACGCATGAAGGCCACATGCGGGCTGTTGGACAAGTCGATCCAGACCTTCATGCGGACAGATTGGAGGCGAGCTAGTGGCTGGCGGCAGAACGAGTGCCGGAGGGCACGGCTGATTCCGCAAGAAAGTAGTGACTGAGTGCATTGAACATGAATGCATTGCTCCAGCGCATGTAGGACAGCTTCGAGCTGATGCCTTCCTTCAGCTGATAATAGAAGTAGCCCCTCTCGTCCTGCATGTTCCTGATCGTCCAGGCCAGCACCTTGCGGCAGGTCTCCGCCATGTACGGCCACTGGCCAAGGACATGCGCGGTCACGAGAAGCTGTCCTGGGCAATGAATGTCAATGGGATAGGTGCGGTTGTGGTAATACTTCGGAGTGCCATCCGCAAGGAAAAAATTCCTGATATAGAAATCCAGTCCCTCTTCCAGGTTGGTGGCGAAGCTGGGGTCATCGCACAGCCTCATGTAATGGGCAATCCCGTCGAGGTTGTATCCGGTATGAAAGCTGTCGATCCACGACTGGGCCGGAAGCAGGCCGTAGATCCACGAGCCATCGTCGCCCTGCCCGGCACAGACAGCAGAGACAATCTGCCGTGCTGTATCCCGGAATACATCGTCCGCCGTATGGTGATAGCAAAAACTCAGCAGCTTGGCCCCGAGGAGTGACGCGTTATAGACGGAATCGTTTTCCTTCATCGGGCTGTACGACAACAGAAACCCGTTGTCACAGGGTCGGCGATTGAGATCGCGCAGGACAAACTGGCCTGACGACAAGGCGGTCTCAAGGTAGCGCGAGTTTCCCGTTGCCTCGTACGCGGAGAACAGGGCCGTGGCACAGAAGCTGGTCGCCACCACGGTGGGGGTGTGTGCCGGAAAGAAGAACAGGCGCCGTGCCTGCCAGTCGAAGTTGTAGCCCCAGCACGCACCAGAGTAACCCTTGCTCTGCAAGCCGAGCAGCAGCTCTGCCACGGTCTCGATCCGGCCTCGCAGCTCGTCCTGCGAACCAAAGCTGGTATCGCCATTGCGGACGAGCTTGTAGAGGTTGCAATAGCCGCTGAGGAACAGTCCGATGCCCTTCGCATTGTGCTGCTTTGGAACCCTCAGCAAGGGCCGCAGGTTCACGGGTGAGCGCTTGCAGAGCTGGATCAGCACCAGTCTGGCGATGTCCCAATGCTTCAGGGGGGTGGCCTGAAATATGGCTGAGTTCAGGCCATCGTACGGATCCCAGCCCCGGTAATCTTCAGTCTCGCAATAGGCCCTCAGGCGGGAGAAGCTGTCAGCAATCATCGGCAGCCCCCGAGGCAATTCCCGTGGGACCGGCAGGAACCGTAAGCCACTTGTGGTTCTGGGTGTCTGCTCATGATGAGGACAGGCATGGGAGCCGGAGGTCAGCAGTTCTCCCGGTACCACCCATAAGTCCCCGCCACCCCCTCCCGCAGCGGAATCCGCGCCTGCCAGCCGAGCGAGCGCAGCCGGCTCACGTCCAGCAGCTTGCGCGGCGTGCCGTCGGGGTAATCGGGGTTGAAACGGATGCGGCCCCGGTAGCCGACCACCTCGCGCACCAGTTCGGCGAGCTCGGCGATGGCGATGTCCTCGCCGGTGCCGATGTTGATGTGCGAGGCGGCGGGCGTGGTGACGGCGGCGAAGCGGTCCCGCGGCAGGCTCATCAGGTACACGCAGGCGTCGGCCATGTCGTCGACGTGCAGGAACTCGCGCCGCGGCTGGCCGCTGCCCCAGACCTCGACTTCCGCGGCGCCGGATTCGCGCGCCTCGTGGAACTTGCGCAGCAGCGCGGGCAGGACGTGGCTGGTCTCGAGGTTGAAGTTGTCGTGCGGGCCGTAGAGGTTGGTGGGCATGACGCTGCGGTAGTCGGTGCCGTACTGGCGGTTGTAGGCGTCACAGAGGCGCATGCCGGCGATCTTGGCGATGGCGTAGGGCTCGTTGCTCGGTTCCAGCGGGCCGGTGAGGAGGGCGTCCTCGGCGATGGGCTGGGGCGCGAGCCGCGGGTAGATGCAGGAGCTGCCGAGGAACAGCAGGCGGCGGCAGCCGCTGCGGTGGGCGGCGTCGATGACGTGGGTGGCGATGGCCAGGTTTTGGTGGATGAACTCGGCGGGGAAGCGGCTGTTGGCCTGGATGCCGCCGACGAGCGCGGCGGCGAGGTAGACCACGGCAGGGCGCTCGCGCTGGAAGAAGGCGTGCACGGCGGCCTGGTCGGTGAGGTCGAGTTCGGCGCGGCCGCGCAGCAGCAGCCTGCGCTGGCCGAGTGCCTGCAGCCGGCGCACCAGCGCCCGGCCGACGAGGCCCTGGTGCCCGGCGACGAACACGGGTTCGTCGTGAGGGCTGTCGGCTGCGGTCTGCGTCACCATCCTGTCCCCGTCCTCCATCGCCCCGGCGGGCGTCGGCTAATATTACCGGCTATGGCTTGTCGTCGCTGTGCCGCCGTCGCGGCTTTGCTCTGTGCCTGCCTGCTCGCGGTCGCGCCGGCGTTCGCCATCGTCAATGGCACCATCGTCGGCGATGCGCGCTTCGCCGCGCGCTACCCCTGGGCGGTGGCGCTGGTGAGCCCGTCCTCGGGCGGGGTGTGCACCGCGCAGCTGATCGCCCCGCGCTGGGTGCTGACCGCGGCGCATTGCACCTCGACCGGCTCGGAGGTCCGGGTGGGGAGCAGTGACCGCAGCCAGGCGCGCGTTGTCGCCGTGGCCGAGGCCATCCAGCACCCGCGCTACGACGCCAGGGCCGGGACCTGGGACATCGGCCTGCTGCGCCTGGCGGAGCCGGTGGCGGGCCCGGTGGTGCAGCCGGCGACGGCAGCCGATGCCGCGGCCCTGCTGCGCGAGAAGGCCCTGGCGGCGATCGCCGGCTGGGGCCGGCGGGCGACCGGGCTCGGGTATTCGCAGCGGCTGGTGGAATCCGAGGTGGAGCTCGACGACCTGCGCCGCGAGGACTCGCGGTTCATCTTCATCGACCGCGCCTCCGGGCCCTGCGGCGGCGACAGCGGCGGGCCGCTGCTGCTGCGCCGGGCGGATGGCAGCTGGGTGCTGGCAGGCATCGCCAGCCGGGTGGCGGGCGACCTCTGCGCCATGGGCGGCGGGGTCAGCCTGTATACCGATGTCGCCGCGGCGAGGGGCTTCATCGAGGGGCATGTGGCGGAGCTGGCGCGTTGACCGTGGGGGCGGCAAGTAGTACATTCTGACTACCCTGGATCCGGATGCTCGTGCCATGGCTGCAACCAGCCTCAAGCTTCCCGATGACTTGAAGCGCCGCATCGAGGGCTTGGCAGCCAGCGCAAGGAAGACCCCCCACGCGTTCATGGTCGATGCGCTGGAGCGTGAGGCGGCGCGGCTGGAGCTTCGCGCCCGGTTTGCGGCCGATGCGGCCCGGGCGGAGGCGCGGGCGCTCGCGACCGGCAAGGCCATCCCCCTCGATGCCGCCTTCGATTACCTGGAAGCACGGGCGGCCGGGGCAAAGGCCCGCCGACCGCGGGCACGCCGTTGGCGCGGGTCGAAATAGCGCCGGAGGCGCTTGCCGATCTCGAGCGGCTGTTCGACTTTCTCGCCGAACACGATCCGCGACGGGCCCGTGCCCGGATGCTGAGTGTGCGCCAGGCCATGGAACTGCTGGCCGACCACCCGCTTCTCGGTCATGAGGCCGAGGACGGGCGCCGGGAGCTGGTACTGTCGCGTGGCCGGTATGGCTATGTCGCCAAGTACCGCTGGCTGCCCGCAGGGGATGTTGTGCTCGTCCTTGCCGTGCGCCATCAGCGCGAAGCAGGCTTTCCGGAAAGCTGATCCCTGCGCCGGGGTCATTGGCCGGCGCGCCCATTCCCGGTATCCTTTGCCGCCTGCTGAAACCCCGCCGAGGAAGCTCCCATGGCCGACAAGAAAGAATTCGATCTGCTGATCAGGAACGTGCGCGTCGTGCGGCCGAATGCGGCCATGGTGGAGGATGCGGACATCGCCATCAGCAAGGGCAAGTTCGCGAAGATCGCCCCGGGCATCCCGGCGGCGAGCGCCCGCGAGGTGTTCGACGCGAAGAACCGCCTGGCCTTCCCCGGCCTGGTGGATCCGCACATGCACACCGGCATCTATTCGCCGCTCGGCGAGGATGCGGTGACCGAGAGCCGCGCGGCGGCCCAGGGCGGCGTGACCTCGAGCCTGAACTACATGCGCACCGGCGGCTACTACCTGAACAAGGGCGGCCCCTACAAGCGCTTCTTCCCGGAGGTGCTTGACATCTCCGAGGGCAAGTTCCACGTGGACTATGCCTACCACCTGGCGCCGATGAGCCGGCAGCACATCCGCGAGATCCCGATGCTGGTGAACGACTTCGGCGTCACCTCCTTCAAGATCTTCATGTTCTACGGCAGCCACGGGCTGCACGGCCGGTCGCAGAACCAGGCCGAGTTCCTCATGATCGGCAAGGACGAGAAGTACGACATCGCGCACTTCGAGTTCGTCATGCGCGGCATCAGGAAGGCCATGGAGAAGTACCCGGACAAGGCCGATGACATCTCGCTCAGCCTGCACTGCGAGACCGCCGAGATCATGTCCGCCTACACGAAGATGGTGGAGGAGGAGGGCACGCTGAAGGGGCTGGCGGCCTACAGCGCCGGGCGGCCGCCGCATTCCGAGGGGCTGGCGATCTTCATCGCCTCCTACCTCGCCAACGAGACCGACCTGCCGAACATCAACCTGCTGCACCTGACCTCGCGCAAGGCGGTGGTGGCGGCGCTGCAGATGGCGGCGGTGTTCCCGCACATCAATTTCCGCCGCGAGGTCACCATCGGCCACCTGATGCTCGACACCGAGTCGCCCTGCGGCCCGCTCGCCAAGGTGAATCCGCCGATCCGCCCGCGGCCGGACGTGGAGTTCCTCTGGGAGAGCCTGATCGAGGGCGACATCGACTGGGTGTGCAGCGACCACGCCTGCTGCAAGCACGAGATGAAGACCGACCCGCGCAAGCCCAAGGACATCTGGCTGGCGAAGTCCGGCTTCGGTGGCACCGAGTACCTGCTGCCTGCGCTGGTCACCGAGGGCCGCCGCCGCGGGCTGAGCTACAACCAGATGGCGAAGCTGACCAGTTACAACGCCGCCCGGCGCTTTGGCCTGGCGAGCAAGGGCGACATCGCGCCGGGGCTGGATGCGGATCTCGCCATCCTCGAGCCGAACGAGACCTGGACGGTGCGCTCGGCGGACTCCGAGTCCGAGCAGGGCTATACGCCCTTCGAGGGCATGGAGCTGACGGCAGCGGTCAAGACCACCTTCCTGCGCGGCCAGCGCGTGTACGACGGCGGCAAGGTCGTCGGCAAGGCGTCCGGGAAGTACCTCAGCCGGCCGTACTGAGGAAAAAGGTGTCAGACTAAAAAGGTGTCAGACTTATTTAAAGAGGCGTCAAAAAAAGGTGCCTGACATATTTTAGAAAAGGTGCCTGACATATTTCTTGATGAAAAATATGTCAGGCACCTTTTCTAAAATATGTCAGGCACCTTTTTTTGACGCCTCTTTAAATAAGTCTGACACCTTTTTCTAGCGCGCCTGGTTGTGCAGCTGGATGACGCCGGGGATGGCTGATTCCTCGGCGATCGCCGGGCGGCCGGGCTTGACGAAGGCGAGGCGTTCGCCGTTGCCCTTCACCCGTACCAGCTCGGCCAGCATCAGCAGGATGCTGGTGGTATAGCGCTGGGCATCCACGGCCGACATCTTGCGCACCGAGGCGTGCACGGCGCTCTCGCCGTTGGCCGGGCCGACGGCGGTCAGCGCCTGGCGCAGCGAATCGAACTTCTGGCGGATGCTGTCCGGGATCTGCTCGTCGCGCAGGTCCTCGAGATGTTCCTTGTAGGCGCTGGCGAGGCGCTGCTTGATCGGGCCGTCACCGGAGAGGGTGCGGACGGCGGAGAAGAAACGGTCGGAAACCTGGCACATGGGGGCCTCGGACGGACTGGCTTTTTTCTGTGTGTCGAGCCTGGAGTAATCGGCCGTTGCCGGCACTTTCTGCTTGGCTCGCAGACCGGGTCTGCTGGGATGAATATTGATGACGCCGGCGGGAAAAGACAAGGACGGGGAGGGGGTTTTGTGACAAAGCTCCGGCTTCACTGCAGCGCACGGCCGGGGTTTTCACAGAATGGGCGCCAGGACGGGCGCGGCCGCCGGCTGCAATGAAAAAGGGGGCCCCTGGCGGGGCCCCCTCGGTCGACCAGGCCACAGCCCGGCTCAGAACTTGTAGGTGGCCTCGACCCCGAACCGGCTCTGGGTGCCGACGTGGGTGAAGGTGCCGCCGAACTCGGGGGCCGGGATGGCTTCCTCGATGTAGTCCTCGTCGAAGACGTTCTTGCCGAAGGCCACCAGCGACCAGTGCTCGCCCTGGACGCCGATCCGGGCGTCGACCAGGGTGTAGGCGTCGCGCTCGGTGGGTGCGTACTGGCCGTAGCCGAAGCCGAACAGCGAGAACAGCGTCGGGCGACTCTGGTCCTGGACGGTGTGGAACCAGGTGTCGCCCACGGCGCGCACGTCGACGTTGGCGATGAAGTCGAGGCCCGAGCCGGCGATCGGCCAGGTGAAGCGGGCGCCGAGGTTGCCGGTCCAGTCCGGCGTGTAGGGCGACTCGTTGCCCACGGTGTCCGGGCGCACGCTGTTCTGCTCGATGTTGCTGTGGGTGATGTTGGCCCCGGCGTAGAGTTCCAGCCAGTCCGTGGCGATCCAGTTGACGCTGGCCTCGACGCCGTAGAGGTTGACCTCGTCGATGTTGGAGACCACACGCAGCAGGCCGAAGGGCCCGACGTAGAACTCGAAGAACTGCATGTCGTCCACGGTGGTGTAGTAGTAGGCGGCATTGGCGCGCAGCCGGTTGTCGAGCCAGGTGCCCTTGGCGCCGATCTCGAAGGCCACCGAGGTTTCCTTCTTGTAGTCGTCGGCGATATTCACTGGCGTGCAGGGGCTGTTGTCGCCGCAGAAGCCGGGGAAGGCGGCGACGACGGCATTGTTGATGAAGGCGTCGATGGTGGCCTTGGAGCCCTGGCTGTTGAAGCCGCCGCTCTTGAAGCCGACGCCGATGCTGGCGAAGCCGGTGATCGCCTCGCTGGCATCCCAGGTGACGGCGAGCTTCGGCTCCAGCTGCTCGAAGGTCTTGTCCTTGTCGGGGATGCTGGCGCCGCCGCAGAGGCCGGGGTTGATCGGGTCGATGCCGGCGCCGTCGAGGCAGGTGTCGATGTAGGAGGTGGTGGCGCCGGTGGGCACCTTGTTGTGCACCTCGCGCTCCTCGCGGTCATAGCGCAGGGCCAGCGAGGCCTCGATGGTGTCGGTGACGTCGTAGGCCAGCTGGCCGAACACCGCGTACACATCGGTCTTGAACTGGTCGTGCAGCAGCTGCTGGGTCGGGTTGTCGGGGCCGGCGGTGTAGGCCGTCTTCGCCACGCCGGTGCCGGTGTCGAGCCCGGTGTTGACGGCGACTTCGCGGTCGATGTTCAGGTAGTACAGGCCGCCCAGCCAGCGCAGCCGCTGGTCGGACTTGGAGGCGAGGCGGATCTCGAAGGAGTAGTCCTTCTGGTCGCGCTGCTGGTACTGGGTGCCGTCGCAGGTCGTCGGCGTGTAGGCGCCGAAGATGGAGGTGGCGGGCGTGGGCCCGATGGCCTGCGGCGGGTTGACCGGGAAGCCCTGCAGGGCGGCGGTGGAGGCCTGGCAGCGCGCCTCGCCCCAGAAGAAGCCGAAGGCGCCGCTGGTGCCCTCGGAGCCGAGGTCGTTGTCGATGTCGCTGTACAGGCCCCAGGCGGTCAGGTCCGCCCAGCCGAGGTCGTAGTCGAGCTTGCTGGAGAGCTCGAAGGACTGCTGGTCATTGTACGGCTTGACGTTGGGGTTGAAGCCGAAGGGGTGGTCGTTGACGTTCTCGTAGAACGCCTTGTCGAAGCCGAACTGCACCGGTACCGGCAGCTGGAACACCGAGTTGAAGCTGATGGAGCCGGCGTCGACCTCGCCGTAGCGGATCTTGGTATCCAGGCTCGCGTCGGCGTTGAGGTCCCAGATCAGGCGCCCGGCGACGTCCCAGCCCTCGAAGAAGTCCACGCAGTCGTCGCAGCCTGGATCCGGGTAGTACTCACGCGAGTAGGTGTTGCCGGTGTCCTTGTTCTTGTAGTAGCCGTTGCTGTCGCGGTAATCGGCCTCGAGGCTCCAGCGCAGCGAGTCGCTGAGCGGGCCGCCGACGTTGCCGGAGAGCACGTAGGTGTCGTCCTGGGCGGCGCTCGCCTTGACGTTGCCGGAGAGGGTGTCGCCCGGCTTCTTCGTGGTGATGACGAAGGCGCCGGCCGCGGCGTTGCGGCCGTAGATGGCGCCCTGCGGGCCCTTGAGCACCTCGATCTGCTGCAGGTTGGTGTACTCGCGGTTCAGCGCCGCGGGGTTGGTCATGAGGATGCCGTCGATGACCAGCGCGTAGTTGGTTTCGGCGTCGCGCGCACCGTTGATGCCGCGGATGTTGACCTGGCTGTCGGCCACTTCCGCGGCGTTGACGATGGATACGCCCGGGGTCAGGGCGATGAAGTCGCGGGCGCGCTCCACTCCCGCGTCCTCGATGGCCTTGCTGGTCAGCACGTCGACGCTGCCCGGCACGTCCTTCACGGACTCGGC
>JAANMW010000325.1_pt1 | contig 54413 bp, 44 predicted proteins | sample 7279671 | NCBI WGS metagenome assembly JAANMW01 (sample SAMN14094541, study PRJNA606508) | bioreactor metagenome | isolation source: A lab-scale SPAN reactor treating ammonium-rich wastewater day 247 | place: Ireland: Galway | collected 2017-09-19 | reverse complement strand
AAAGGAGTTACGGACGTAGAACGCGATAGCCTGCTCGTTCGAGACCCGCACTTCGAGCCAGATCCGGCGTACGTCTCGTTCGCGGCAATGGCGTAGGAACTCGTCAAAGAGCATCTGCCCGTTTCCCTCCTGTTGGTGCTCGGGCGAGACCGCAATGTTATAGATCTCGGCATCGACCGCAACGGCGTCCGCACCCGTGATCAGGCGCCCCACGATAAACCCTATCGTGCGGTTCTCGTCTGTTTCGAGGCGGAGCATTATTGAGTTCTTGTCCTTGAGCTCCGAGAGATAATCGTGAGCCGCCCAGGGACTCAGGTTCGTTTCCCTTCCAAGCTCTATCAATGCCGCAATGTGTGCGGGCTCGATGGGGCGAATTCTGTGAGGTTTAGACATTGCCGGGTTTTGATAAAAAGATCGGTTCAGATTCGAGGATTCGCGGGTCGGACGCGGCCAGGATCAGCTGTTCGGCAAGGTTGTCGATCTCGACGACCTCCGCCATGGCCGGCCCTTGGTGAACCCCTTTCAATGAGACGAGATGCCCGACTTTGAGGTCGTCGATGGTCGGCTGAAGCTCGTCGAAAGATGCGTGCAGAAACGCCGGTTTGAGCTGTGCGATCGAATCGACAGCAACATCAAAAATCTGAGAGGCGAACATTCCTCGTCCGACCGGCACCGACGAGCAGACGACCCCGTCAGCCGCAGATGCCATCGCGGGAAGAAGCGGGATCTTTCTCAACGTTGCCCCGACCGCATTCGCAAAGCCGAGAGCCGTTGCGATACCGATGCGGATGCCGGTAAAACTCCCGGGGCCAGCGGACACAATTATTTGCTTTACGTCTTTGGGAGAGGCTGCAGCCTTGTGCATCAGATCGTCGATCTTCGGCAGGAGCAACTCGGCCTTCGGACTTGAGTCTGCACCGCCGGAATACGAGAACAGGCGGCCGGCGGTTCTGATTGAAACGCTGCCGCCAAGTATGCCTGCTTCGATCGATATTATGACTTCGGATGCCGATCTCACGTCTTAGGGCCTATTATACGACAAAGAGCGGCGAAGGGACGCGAGACCTCGGCGGCCGAATGAGTGGAGTTGATAATGAAGCCTGACCTTTGAATCAAAACTTCCGCCAACATCGACGGTCGCTGCGATGGGATTCGGCGGCGTACGTTTCTTTAGCTGTATCAGGAACTTCCGAGGGTTGCGAATTTGCCCACCGAGCGGCTCGAGTTTTGTCGTCGATGCCCATTCTTTCTCGACGCGAGCATTCAACCATCCCGGCAGAGTATCTGCCGCATTTGAGATAGGCGTGCCGCTCAGGTCGAGTCCGAAATGCTTTGCCGCAAGGCCGATCGCGCAAATGATCCAACGGCGCCTTTTGGGTTCGACCTCGTCGAGGCACATTTGCCAATCGAACTCTTTCGGGCGGTTGGCGACGAGGTAATAGATGTCCCAGAGCTTTTCGCGATACTGAGCACCGTCGATCAGCCAGTGCACGCAGACGACACGCAAGTGGTCTTCGGGCCGGAGAATGCGTATCACTTCGTCGTCGATCTCGACAGTTTCACATCTTGCGAACAGAGTGTCCCAGTCGAGCGAATCGTGCCGGGAGAATTCGTTGTGAAGATCGATGACAAGCTTGCGGCCTGCAGGAGATGTTCGGATCGCCTCGGCACGCGGAAAGTCCGCGGAAGAAACTGCGAGGTCAGTATCAGACGAAATACGGCTCACGCTCTCGGGAAACGCCCGAGCGATGGCCCAACCTTTGAATAGTACGGGTTCGATGCCTTCCGACCGAAAAAGCCGAAAAGCCTCGACGATCTTTTTCTGCTGAGTTGCGCGATATATCGTGCTCCAGCGGTATTCGTCAAAGACCTCATCTTCGGCTTGATCAGGATCGTATTGCATTGGTTCGGTACCAAAGTAACACGCTTCGCGTCGAAGCAAAAAGGAAAAGGCGGCAAAATGCCGCCTAAGCCAAAGGAAAGGATAGATAAACTACACAATCGCCTAACCAGTGCATGTGAACGCCGGGTCCATGCCCCTATTGGCGCACTTACTTGTCATACAACCTCCACCAAGCGGTGGGCAGTCAGAATCCCGCGAACAGTTGCATGAGGTTGCGGCAAGTGCACTCTGCGGAGCGGCGAGCGACGCGATGATCGGCAATGCCGCAACAGAGGCAAGACCGATGGTTTTAAGGACGTCGCGGCGGCTTTTGCCCTTGAATCTCGGTTCGATCTTCGTCTCAAGCAAACCTTTGCTACTGAGTTGGTCGATCGCGAGCCAGACGAAGTCTTGGGTAACAGTTCCTTTTGCTTTCGCTTCGAACTCGCGAACGATATCGCTGACCGTATTCACACCATTGCAGGAGGTCCAAACAAAGGCGGCACTGTCATTAAGGCAGTGAGCCTTGTTCGTTTCCGTATCATAGACCAGCATTTCGCCGGGCATTTCCTGCACGACAAGCCCGCGCTTTCGAGCTTTTGGTGTTTGTAATTCAGACATTCAGATCCTCCAATGAACAAAAAGACGTTACGATAAAACGTGAAAACGCTATATTTTACAAAAAATCGTTAAGGTACTGCAACAATATTTGTGCAAAGCGTGGCGCGTGAGTTCGCTTTGACCTAACAATTAGAGCACTATTCATCACCTGCTGCAACACCCGAATTGAGTATGCCGGGTTGACCCTGATGGGCAAGGTGAATGGCGTTATAGACATTATGCCTTCTGCGGGACTCAATATTTTAGGGCGGAAACGCGAGCTTTCTTTGTATTTTGTGAACAGAACGGCGGCGACGGGAAGTCCGGCTCTGTGGGACGTTTTGGAACTACCTACATCGACCGTGTAGGGCCGATATTTCCCGTCATCGGTCCGCATATTTATTGGCCTAGCATACGGATGCACATTTCCCTGCTCATCAAGGATCGCAAATTCGTCGGAAAAATACTCTGCCCCAAGCCTAACGAGTTCGAGCACGAGTGTCGATTTTCCGGAAAAACTATTGCTCGGAATAAGGAGAGCCTTACCGTCGAGAGCGACCACACCCGAATGAATGAAAACGCGGTTCGGGCAGTATTCCCCTATGCGGACACGCAGGTAGCTATCAAAATATTTGAAGACGCCGCGTTCGATCTCTCCGCAGGTTGCGAGCTCGCCGTTGTGCTCGACATAGATCCCGCGTTCCTTGTCTCGGCCAAAGGTGAAAATATGCTCCGGCCGTTTCCGTGTGGGCTTAAGGTTTCCGATGAGTGCACGGTCTGCCGTTTCGATCGCTTTCTGAAAAAGGCGTGCGTTCCGCGATTCAAAACGCACGGGAACGCCAAATGAGATGAAGTTTTGGCCGTACGTGGAAGCTGTCATTGTTGTGAGGTCTTCCGCACGCCGACCAGTTGTTCGATGCCGAGGAGGAGAGTTCCGACCATTGCTGCGGCGACCCACGCCGGTACAAGGCTGTGGCCGATCGTCGGCATCGTTACGGTAATGACCGTGATCGAGAGAGCGAGGATGCCGTAGCAGGTCGAAGCTGCTGCGTGCGAATAACCGCGTCGTACGAGCTGCTGATAGATGTGGTTGCGGTGTGCGTGCCAGATCTTCTCCCGCCGAAGTAGTCGCTTTATCAACGTATAAAACGCGTCAAATAGGAAAGGCCAGACAAGCAGACAGGCGATCGGGAGAGCGAGAATGCGGCTTCCGGAGTTTGGTGCTGCAAGCAGGCCGATACCCGCGAAGGTAAAGCCTAGGAAGGCACTGCCGGCGTCGCCCATAAAGATCTTAGCGGGCTGCCAGTTGAAGAAAAGAAACCCTAGCGTTGAGGCGAAAATTACGCACGCCAAAACCGCGATCGCAGGTTCGCCGGAGACAACGCCGAGAAAGCACCAGCCGGCCGAGGCCGCCAACGCCTGCACTCCGGCGATCCCGTCGATGCCGTCCATAAAGTTGTACGCGTTGACGAGCCACACGATGAAAAGAAGCGAGACTATGAACTCGAGAGCGGTTGAGAGCTCGGCCTGTTGGGTGCCGAAGAATATCGGATACGGCCCGCGGTCAAAAAGAAGCAAGGCCGCTGCAACGGTATGTGCCGTGATCCGAACAAACGGCGGCAGGTCTCGAACGTCGTCGATCCAACTAACGCCGACGATGAGGATCGAGCCGGTAAGAAATCCGTATGAGATCGCGGAATCGTAGCCGACGCAAAAAATAGCGTATGCCGCAAGCGATACGATCGCTATCACTATGCCGCCGCCACGCGGAGTTGGTTCCGAATGCGAACTTCGTTCGTTCGGAATGTCGAGCATTCCCTTCCCAAGCGTCCATCGGCGGACGAAGAACACGCCCGCGGCAGATAGGGCGGTCGCTACGAGGGCGAGGACCAGAAGAAACTGCGTGTTCATCCAAGCAATGCCCTCCGATACGCCGTCAAAGCGGTCTCTAGCGAGAATTTCTCGCATGACGCCGCACGCGCTCTCTCACCCATTGCGGCAAGTGCCTTCGGATCGTCAGCGAGGTCCTTCAACGCATTGAGAAGCCCGTCAACATCGCCTGGTTCGACATTGACGCCGACAGCGTCGTCCTTGATCACAAGATCGACCTCGCTTTCGGGTTCAGTGATCCCGACGATCGGTTTTCCGGCCGCAAGAATATTGTACGTGCGGCTTGGCATCGAAACGCCCTTCATTTTGGGGACGAGCGAGACCAATCCGGCATCGCAAGCGTTCAAGAAATCGATCTGCTCGGACCGCGGCCTCGGGTCGAGAAGCGTGATATTCGAAAGCCTGTTCTCAGCAACGAATTTCTTTATGGACGATAGTTTCACACCCGCTCCGAGGAATACAAAGTGGAAACGCGAGCTCGGGTCAGCGTTCAAGACCTTTGCTGCTGCGAGAATCGTCTCAATATCGTTCGGATAGCCCATGTTACCCGCATAAAGTAGAACGAACCTGTCGGAGAGGCCAAGCTCTTTGAGCAAGGAGTTTTCGGCACGCGGCCGAGGCTCGACGGTTTCAAGTTCCGCCCAGTTCGGTATCACGGAAATCGAAACATCGAGGCCTTTGGTCTTTGAATTGAGTAGTTCGCGCATATCCCGTCCAACGGCGATGATCCTCGCTGCGTGCTTGTAAAGCCAGCGATTCCAAAATCCGAGAAACTTGACGATCAGACTTCTGTCGCCGGCCTTCCCTGCCGCGATAAGGATCTCCGGATAGTTGTCGTGGATGAGCAGTGTATATGCCGCTCCGCGAAAAAGCGAACTGACCGCGATCACGAATGGCAGCGTCGGCGGATTCGTTACGACGAGTACTCGATCGCCCTTTCGAAATTGACGAAGGCTGAGGAAGAATGTCGATAGCCCGAGCGTCAACATATTCACGAGGCGGAACAATATCACATTCTTGTTGAGAGTTGTTCCGGCAGCACGAAAGATCTCGACGCCGCAGCGAACCTCACGCTTAGGTGCACGAGTGCCGCGCGCGGAGTAATTCGGTTGTCCACAAAGTGCTTTCACATCAAATGTGTCCGTCAATCCTTCGGCGATCTGCGTTAGGTAGTAGCCGGTCGAGGTTACCTCCGGATAGTAAAGCTCCGAGACGACCCAGAGTCTCGGCTTGGTTTCAGTCGGTGATGGCTCGTTCCGGTACTCGGGCATCTTCTGCGTCAAACCCTGCCCTCGACCGCACGTGCAAGCACGGCTGCCGTCGCCTCGTTGATCTCAGTGCGGCTAAGCCAATCAAGAGCGTACTCGCGAGCACTGTTCGACATCTGGGTATATTCTCGACCCTGCATCCCGATGCACTCGTTCATCGTTTCGACAAAGCGCTCCGGGTTATCGAGCGGTATCTGCCAGCCCGCCTTCTTCTCTTCGATGTCGGTCCAAACTGTGTTATCGCTGATCAAGATCGGGCAGCCCGCTGCGAGTGCCTCGATAAAGACATAGCCGAAATTCTCGTTGAGCGTCGGCATTACGAAAAAATGGTCTTTTGCAACAAGTCTAAGTGCTTCGCGATTTGGGAACGCGCCAAGGCGTCGGGTCTTTACATTTGCCGGCAATTCCGCGATCGCGCGTTCACACTGTCGCCAATATGCTTCGTCATCGACGGGGCCGATGATCTCAAGGGTAACGTCGCCCACGCGAATCTCCTTCAGCCTTTCGAGCAGGTAGATGAGATTCTTTTTCGGCGAGATCCTTGAAAGATACACGAATCTTACGCTGCCCGGCTCCTTCTTCGGCTTCCAGCTCGGCGAGTAATCCGGCAAGATCGTTTCAGGGACGAGGTCAGGAGCGGTCATCACTTCAACATCCTGCCCAAACACATCGCGAATATCTAACGCGTCAGCGTCGAATGACGCTTTCCAGATCACGCCATTGTAAAGCCCAACCGCCTTGGCGTATGTCAAGAAGAGTTTCTTCTTAAAAGGCTTAATTGCGAGAGCGGCCTTTGAGAGCTCACCGCAAGGAGCAAGGATGACCGGAACATCGTCAATAAGCCGTTTACGCCGGGCAGAGAGGAATCGACGCACCGGCAAGCTGAATACGCTGTTGAGATAGACCGCATCTGGCCTGACCTCGGCAGCCAATTCAGCGGCGCGCTTTGCGGTCAGCTCGCCCTTTTCAAAGAAAAAGACCTTGGCGTTCCCGATCGTGTTCCAGTCTCCCCGGACGATGTCGCGGTACGGAGAAGTTTCCGCGAGATCGTGATCCCGAGTTACGACGGAAAAATCATATTCCGCTTTGAACCTATCAACGAGATTTACGACCGACCACATTCCGCCTCCGCCTTTGAATCCGGGCAGATAGTAGTCGCAGAAGATCAAAATTCGGGGCCGCATCTCTCGGTCGTGTCGCTTGAGCGGGTAGAACTTACGAATGATGCTTTCGCTGGCTGTGATATCCAAGCAATACCTTTGTCACCGTGCTCGAAACATTGGCCGCTAGATACTCATCCGGCGGCGTCCACGAAGCGGGCTGCGCAAGAGCGAGTTCGACGGCGGAGATGATCGCTTCGGGAGTTGCACCGCTCAAAATATTGCTGCCGCATTCGATCGTTTCTGCACGCTCCGTAACATCGCGAAGCGTTACATTCGGGATCTTGAAGATACAACATTCTTCCTGCACCGTTCCGCTGTCGGTAAGCACCGCGAGAGCGTTCTTTTCGAGCTTTACGAAATCGAAAAATCCCATTGCGTCGAGCAGCCGGACCTTGTCGCTCGAGGGTGCAATGCCGAATTCAGTAAGCTTTGATGCCGTTCTCGGGTGGACGCTGACAAGGCAAGGCTTTCCATAGCGTTCGGCGGTTCGGCTAAGGCCCTCGACGATGCTCGCAAGCCGGTCGTGCGTATCGACGTTCTCCGCGCGGTGAAGCGTTACCAGAAGATAATCGAATTGCGCCACGCCGAGCTTTTCGAGGGCGTCGCTCGCATCGATCTTCGGCCCGAAATACTCGAGAACCTCGTAGATCGGGTTGCCGGTAACAAATATTCGATCGCGCTCAATTCCCTCCCGCAACAAGTTCTCTTTGCTGCGGTGAGTGTAAGGCATCAGCACATTGCTCGAATGGTCGATGATACGGCGGTTGATCTCTTCGGGAACACGGTCGTCAAAACACCGGTTTCCGGCCTCCATATGAAACACCGGAATGCCGCGGCGGGCAGCCGCGATCGCCGAAAGAGCGCTATTCGTATCGCCGAGGATCAAAATGCGGTCGGGCTTATGTAGCTCGATCGCTTCATCGCATCGCGCTAGGATCTGGCCCGCCTGGTCCGCAAAAGATGAAGATTTGATGCCGAGGGCGACATCCGGCGTACGGACCTCGAGCTCGCGAACGAAGACGTCGCTTAAATTCTCCTGATGATTCTGTCCTGTGTGGACTGTAACGTGCTCGCAATGCTGATCGAGCATATTTAGGACAAGGCTTAAGCGGATGATCTCGGGACGCGTCCCGAATATTGTCATTACCTTCATAGGGCAAATTGGATCCTAATTTGTGGCGAACCGCCTTATCTCAGAATCAGCTTCGGTCAGCAACCGTAGTAATTCGTCGCCGGCGATGTTGTCGTTCCGCGATGAATATTCGCTCGTAAGCGCGGCCTCGAAATCGACGCCGTCGCGCAATTCAGGAAGAACCGGCAGGATCACATAATAATCGCCGGATTCGATCGTGCGAAAACATTCCTCTTCGGAGACCATTATCTCGTGGATCTTCTCCCCGGGACGGATACCGGTGAAGATCACTTCGACTTTATTCTCGCCCATCAGCACGTTGGCGACATCCGTGATCTTCGCCGCCGGTACCTTCGGAATGAACGTGCATCCGCGTCGGTCACTCCGGACAGCCTCGAAGACCGTATCGACGGCACGATCCAAACTCAGGAGAAAACGCGTCATCTCGGGAAGCGTGATCGTAACCGGGCGTCCTTCGCGGATCTGCTCAACAAAGAGCGGGATGATCGAACCGCGAGAGGCGATGACGTTGCCGTACCGGACGCAGTTGATGTTGACCTTCGGGCAATCACGATTGGCCTCGAGAAGAACGCGTTCCTGCAGGGCCTTCGTCATTCCCATCACATTTATCGGTTTACAAGCCTTGTCGGTCGAAATACCGACGACGAGTTCGACGGGCAGGTCGTTCTCGCGAAGGGCACGTGCGACATTCTCAGCACCGCCGATATTCGTTTGGACGGCTTCGAGCGGAAAGTATTCACACGACGGGACCTGCTTTAGAGCGGCGGCGTGAAAGACGACATCGGAACTGCGCATTGCGGCAAGTAGAGCCGGATAGTTGCGGACATCGCCGATACGGAATTGCAGAAGGTCTTGCGAATTCTGATAGATGATATCGTCGGTTGCAGCCTTTCGGTCGAGAAAATCGAGCCGCATATAGTGCTGCTTTGCCTCATCTCGCGAAAAAACCGTAACGCTCTCAGGGCGTCCCATCTCTCCGGTCAAAATTCGCCGAACGAGTGTTTGCCCGAGCGAACCTGTGCCGCCGGTAACGAGTATGCGTTTGCCTTCGAGTGTGCTCATTTATGAAATTCGTCGTAAGGGGTCGGGTCTGCCGCCATCTTTTGGATCATCGTCGGCCAGTCATCGGGCTTAAACCCTGTCAGAGCGTTGAATGCGGAGCCGTCCAAACTCCTGTCGATAACAAGCTGGTCAGACGGTTCGATCTCGACCGCTGCATCGTAAAATTCATCGACGAGGCCAAGCAGTTCGTATTTGTTTATCGGCTCTGACGCTATATGGTGAACGCCGCTTAGATCCGGGTGACGGACGATCAAATCGCTAATTATATCTGCAATTACGATCGTTGGAAAGCCGCTATAGATAGCTGTCGTGTACCCCGAGACGCTCGCACCTCGGTTTGAAAGGAACCATTCGACAAGGCCGTGCGAACTGTTCAATTCCCTTCCAATGATCGATGAGCGTATCGTCAACGCATTTTGTTGAGAGATCTCGCCAAGCTGTTTGCTCTTGCCATAGAGGTCAAGAGCGTTCGGCGTGTCCTGTTCGGTGTACATTCCGCGCCCACCGTCAAAAACACAATCGGTGCTGAAATGGATGAGTCGAAAGCCGAACCTTTTTGAGAGGATCGCAAGCCTCTGCGGCAATATGGAATTCAATTCGAGCGTGGATATCACATCCTTCGCAGATGGCACTTGCTTTACAACGCCGATGGCATTGATAACGACATCCGGAGACACCTCGAGGACCACGCGTTCGAGTGCTGCGGCATCCGTCGCCTCAATGTTTTCGACGATCCGATCTTTGGAAAAGATCCCGTAGCGCTCGATCGAAGCGAAGTTCCCGCGGATCGTAGAGTAAGTGTCAAAATGCGAAGAAAGGCACTGAACGAGTTTGTGCCCGAGCATTCCGGTTGAGCCGAGTATAAGGACCTTTAGATTTTTATCTTGTGAAGGCACGTGTTTTGGATCGAAACAGACAGCAGATCAGGGCGAATTGTCTCAAATACTGAAGTATTGCTCAACCTGAGGCCACTATTCAGCGGAAAGCACAGCCTTTGCGGCTTCGATGACCTCATCGACCGCTACCTCGCGCAGGCATTTATGGTTGTTGAAGCAAGCCGGCGTGTGGCAGCCTTCACATTCGACCGAACGCCTGAAGACCTCGTGTCCGCTACCAAAAGGGGTCCAGCGTCCCGGATAATCGATCGCCGCAAATATCGCCACGCATCGCACGCCGACCGATGCCGCAAGATGCATTGTTCCCGTGTCATTGCCGAGGTAAAGCGAACAGTTTTCGAGCAAGGCGGCGGACTCGCGAACCTTCAGTTCCCCGGCCGCGTTCATGCCTCTTCCCCAACGCGCAAGCAACCTCTCTCCGCGCTCACGGTCTTCCGGCCCGCCGAGGATCACCGGATAAACGTCGTGTTCGTCGATCAAGGCTTCGACAACCTCGGCATATCGGTCCTCGAACCAGATCTTCGACTCCCACTTGCTGCCGGGCGCGATGGCAATGAGTTTTTGGCTGTTAAGGACACCGCTTTCCGCCAGAAAGTCTACGGCACGCTTTTTCTCTGCGGGCGACAGCAAGAGATCTGTTTTCAGTTCATCGCGGTCGATGGCCACACCGGCATCTTCAAGAAGATCGAGAAGGAATTTCGCTTCGCTATCGATGACGGGAGCCGGCGACGGGATCGGCCCTGCAAGGGAGTGTTTCGCCGTATAATCGAGCCCAAAAACCTTTCGAATCCCGCCGAGACGAAAGAAGGTCCGATCGCGGGCTATTTGCTTTGCGGTCCGGGCCCGCGGCATTAGATAGAACACCGCGTCGAACTCCCTTTCCCGCATTGAGCGTCCGAGTTTTACAGCCCCCAATATGCTTTCTGCTGCCGACACATTGGTTGGATAATCGATAAATTCATCGAAAATGCCGCTTGGAGGCAGGATCGAGCCTGGTGCGAGGTAGTTTACGTTCTTTTTGTCGGAGTTTGACAGGAGCGTGATCTTCGCGCGAGGAAATGCGGTGCGAAGTGCCCAGAATGCCGGCAATGCCACGAGCGTGTCACCCAGATGGCCGATCCGCATTACAAGGATGTTCTCGAAATTCAAGGCGTATCGTTAAGGTGCTGCTTTAACTCAGAGAGCGTAAGTGTTGTTGTACCAGACTGTTCGACGACAAGTCCGGCCGCGATATTCGCAAGCCTGGCAGCAGATTCGAGGTCGGCACCCGAGCCCAAGGCCGTTGCGAGGGTTGCGATCACGGTGTCGCCGGCGCCGGTTACATCGAAGACTGCCCTTGCGAGGGCCGGCAAATGAACCGAAGGTTCGTTTCGCCTGAAAAGGCTCATCCCTTCGCTACCTTCGGTGATCAGCAATGAATCAACCTCTAAGGTTTCCAAAAGCTGCTTTCCCGCTGTTTGGACGAGGTTTGGGGCGTGTTCGTCGAGATTCACTGCTTCGGCCGCTTCCCTGCGATTCGGTGTTAGGAGCGTTGCTCCTTGATACTTGTCGTAAACCTTGCCTTTTGGATCGACCAGTACTTTCACACCGGCCGCCTTTGCACATTCGATAGCGAAGGCGATCACACGGTCGCTCAGCACACCCTTTGCATAATCCGACAGCACGACCACGTTCGCTGCCGAGATGGCCAAAGTGATCTGATCGAGGAGCTCAGATTCGACGTCGCCCGAACAAGGTGTCGAATCTTCCTGATCGATACGCGCAACCTGCTGGCTGTGCGCCACAAGACGTGTTTTAACCGTCGAAGGGCGATCAGATGTTACAAGGTGTGAATCCGAAACGCCCGATCCGGCGAGGACCTGCCGTATCTGGAGGCCGGCATCGTCGTCACCTACCAGGCCGACCAAGATGCATTTTGCTCCGTAGGCTGCGATATTCGCCGCTACATTTGCACCGCCGCCTGCTGCAAGGGTCATACGCTCGATCTTAACCACCGGCACCGGAGCCTCCGGCGAGATCCGGCTGACACTGCCCCACCAATATCGGTCGAGCATTACGTCGCCGATAACAGCGACCGTTGTGTTTTGAAAGTTATCGAGAATTGTCATCAATTGCTCGCAACCGGCGTCGCGATGTCTATCAACTCGCAGATGATATGGGCTGCCGTGATGTGCCCTTCTTGAATGCGTGCAGTCCGCGCCGAAGGCACCACAATCGCGACATCCGAGAGGCCCGCAAGGCGTTTGCCATTTGCTCCCGTAAATCCAATGATCTTCATCTTGCGGGAGCGCGCTGACATTACGGCTGAGAGCACGTTGGGCGAATTCCCACTCGTGCTTATCGCGATAAGGCAATCGCCTTCGCGGCCAAGTGCCTCGACCTGTCGAGCGAATATCCGCTCAAAATCGTAGTCGTTCGCGAGTGCGGTGAGCGCCGACGTGTCGGTCGTCAGGGCGATCGCAGGAAGCGCGATGCGCTCGGTCTCGTAGCGGCCGACAAATTCTGCCGCGATATGCTGGGCGTCAGCCGCACTCCCACCGTTACCGCAGATCAAGACCTTGCCGCCCGATGCAAACGTTTCAGAGATCAATCTTGCGGAGTTGCGAATCGCCTCGCCAACAGCGTCCTCAAACGTCGCGAACACATCGCGATGTTCCTCTATCGAGACCGAGACGGCATCACCGTTCGGTTCGGGTTGCGCATTCTTGTCGCTGTTTAGCTCTGCCAGGATCGCCGATGTTGAAAATCCGTCGACCAATGGTATCGAGACGACGTCACCGCCATTGCCTTTGACGAAGTCGGCCCCGACGATCTGATCGACGGGCCAATCGCCGCCCTTTACGAGCACGTCTGGGCGAATTTCGCGAATGATGTTCTCAGGCGTTAGCTCGTCGAAAATGACAACATCATCTACCGCTTTTAGGCCGAGAAGAACAGCTTTTCGAGCTTCCTGGGAAACCACAGGCCGGCCGACACCCTTCATTTGGCGGACGGATGAGTCGCTATTCAGGCCAACGATGAGCTTATCGCCCAGAGCCTTCGCCTTATTGAGAAGGTCGATATGGCCGGGGTGAATAAGGTCGAAGCAGCCATTTGTGAAGACAACTTTTGACATCGTAAGCGCGCAAACGGAAATGCGTATTATTGCACAGCGGGGTTCTTTTTTGCACCTAGTGCGCGAGCCATAAAGATGAGCAGCAGAACGCCGACGGTTGCCGTAGTCCCGACCTTAAAGCCGTACGGGATGATCGAGGCATAGAAACTCTCGTAGGAGACGGAGGTAAGGATCATAAAATATATCGCCGCTCGCCAAAGGATGACCTTCTGATCCTCAACGAAGGTCCGATACAGAATGCGAAGGAGCAAGCCAATGATCAGCATCCCGATCGGAACGCCGATAGGCCCAAAGTTTCTTATAAGGTCGCCCATCGGAGTGATCCCGAATGAGTTCTCGCTGTAATTGAAATAAAGATCGCTGTATTGATGCGGTTCAGAAGCGACCGGTTTGTCCGGCCACAGAACACGCGGAACCATAAAGCTTGAAAGGTCCTTTAAGATATTGTTGTCGAGCCCATAGCTCTCTTCGTATGGTGCAAGCTGTTCGTAATTTGACACGACGACCGCAACAGAGCTTACAAGGTCGATGCGTTCGGCAAATGTGTTAAAGCCGGAATTAAGGGTCGAGAATTCTGCGTTTGAGCCGATCTTATCCAACGTCTCCAGAATGTTACCTGAATACGATGTCAGGTTTGACGTCGATTCATCGCCCTTGACGCTGCGGAACGTCGTTCCATAGATCGTCCCAAGCAGCAGAGCAATGCTTAGCACCACACCCGCGAAAATAGACTGCTTCAGGTGAAACTTCCTACCGGAGAGCGTGTAGGCAAGAGCGATGACAATAAAGATCTGGATGACGCTGCCGCGATTGCCTGCATAGAGAGCCTTTGAGAGCGCTGTAACGGCCAGGAGCACCAGCAGAACTGCCGAACGCACATCGAACTTTTGTCGGCTAAAGATGATGAACCACAAAACAAAACTCGCTTCGAGCCAGAAGAGTGTCGTCAAGAAGATCAAGCCGTCGTAGGTTCCGATCTCGCTCGCCCTTTGGTAACCGATAAGACCAAGCCCGACCGCGAGCACCGTATTTCCGATCCCGAGAAAAAGGAGCACCGAACCCGGGATGCCGAAGCTATCAGGAGCGTAGTCGGCCTTGGGCAGATGACGCTCGATGAACGTGCCAATGTGTCTGCCAAGCGGCAGGAAATAGCCTGCCGCAAGCCCAACGTATCCGAGGATAATGATCAGTACCGTATACGGATAATTTATCTGCGGGTCCTGCACGAAAGCGAGGAAGTATGGGTGTGAGAATCCCGTGGCGAGCGACAGCCCTCCCAGCACGAATGCCGGATAGAAGTATGAAAGGGTCGCAAAAATTATCGGATCGGCAAGCGTGAACTTCCCACGCCTCTTCAGAATGATCAGCGGTATCGCCATCACGATCGCAAGCGCGAGCAGCCATGGGAGCAAATACGGATACGGGATCCCGAGCGACGTGCCGGACATAATTAGAAGCGCGACAAGGCCCGCAATCACGGCGAAAGCCATTATCGCGATCGCGGGAAGCGGGTTTCGCGTTGCGTCTCCTGTTGCTGAAAAGATCCGTGTCGCCATCTAATTTACTTACTCACGCCTCTTGCTGCCCTTTGCTGCATACAGCTATCACACCATCCGCCAATTGGCGAGAGAACGCTACGCTTACGTCATTGAAGACCTTCAGATACCAGGGTGTCGTTTTCCGATGGTCGGTTCCCATATCGTAGAAGAGAAAATCGTCCACGGCCAGATCATGCCGCTTCAACAATAGATTGAGCGTCGAATACGAATAGTACGCGACGTGGTCGGGATGGACCGGTTCGTGCGTTCCCTTTCCCCGAGTCAGCGAATAGTAGATCGCGCGCATTCCGCAGTAGGCATTTATCGTGGTCACGACGAGCTTTGTTGACGGATTCATGAGCGTCCGGACACCCTCAAGAAAAATGCCCGGGTTGTTCAGATGCTCTATGATCTCGCCCGCGACGATGACGTCAAAATTCGAGTCAAGCTCGGCCTCGCCGAGTTTTTCAAGATCGCCGACGACTAGATCGTCGTAGCCTGCGCGGCGGAGTTTTTCGAGGCCTTCAACATCGCCGTCAAGGCCGGTAACGCTTGCGGCGACCTTCGAAAGCCTGCCGTGAAGGAGTGTTCCTGCAGCGATCGCTTCGTCGGTATAAGGGCTGTCGGCGCAGCCTAGATGCAGCACGCGCTTTCCGGCGCAAACTTCATCCAGAAAATCCAATCGCTGAACCAATCGTGGTGTCATACAAAACCCTAACCTGACCGAATCGTCTCTCTAGAAAGAATATCATTCGTTTGCCGCCAATGCCGAAGGTCACGGCGCTTCGGCATTAATGTATCGATCGAAGACATTCGAAACCGAGACGATCTCTTCAAACTCGCCGGTGGCAGCAGCAAGTGCGCCTTCAGCCAGACGCTTGCGAGTAGGCGCATCCTCGAGCTTCTTTATCGCGGCCGCGAATGCAGGAGCATCGCCCGCTTCAACGATAAATCCCGTTGTGTCGTTCACAACTGCTTCAGGAATACCGTTGATCCGCGTTGAAACGATCGGTAGTCCTAAAGCCATTGCTTCGAGGATCGAAACGGGCAGGCCTTCCCAATAGCTCGGCAGGGCAAAAATATCGGCGTTGCGGAAGAAGGCGAGGATCTCTGCGCGCGAGCGGCCGGCGTCCTCTGAAAGCACATACCTGAACGATCCGGCGACGCCGTAGTCCTTTACTCTCGCGGCCTCGCCGGCATCGAGGTGCGTTGGTCCAACCCAAATGAACTGAAATGTGTCCTTTAGAAGCTTCGCAGCCTCAAGAAAGTCCCATCGCCCTTTGCGGTCGATGAACTGGCCGACGGCGATCACCGTAAGCTTCTCCGGACGCAAGCCGAGGCCTGACAGCACCTGTTCCCGGCGGAGCGGCATGGCGAGTGCCTCATTAACGTCGGTTCGCGAAAAGGTCGCTCGCGAGATCGTGACCTTTTTATGAAGCTCGGCCGGCAAGAACGTGCGGATGTCGTCGACCGCGTGCTGATTTCCGCCGAAAAGCTCAAAGCTCGGCATTGAAAGTAGAGCGGTCATTCGGCGGCTCCATGCACGCTTTCGGGCTTCGGAGACATTGCTCGGCATCGCGTTTTGCACCGTAACGAATGTCTTACCGCGTCGTGCAAGCTTCTTCAGGAGAGAGACCGATTGCCATGGCCCCGCTTCGATATGGTAGATATCACCGGGAGACGTCCGTTCCCTGACGAACGCAAGTATCTCCTGCTCTGACCTCAACCGGCGAAGCTGCCGTTTCAGCTTTTCAACGATCCCCTGTGCGGGTGTCGGGTTGCGGACATGCGAAAGAAAAAAGAGATCGGCACCGGCGTTCGAGAAGAGCCTCATCAATTCAGGATCCGAACCTTCCGGCACGATGACGCGGAATTTCCATATCTTTGGAGCGTTGCGGACGAGCGAGAGGAAATAGATCTGTGCTCCGCCCCAGGTCGTGTAGGGCCAGATCAAATTTATCGTCAGCGGGCCTGCCGCTTCCCACGCTTTTTGTCGCTCGCTTGTCATCAATGCACTATTTCTTACCGCCGGAGACGAACCCGAGTGTCTTGCCTGCCAACTGCCCCAAATAGACGATGAAGCTCGCAACTGCCTTTGACCGTGTCGGAGCAGATTCCCAACGCGCGATGAACTGTCTCGAAAGGTTAAGCGGATGCCGCTTGTCCAATAGCAACGTCCGAAGGATCTTGCCCTTAGACATCTCGTGCAGCGGTTTTGGATAGGTGTTCGGCTCGCACCAGACATATGCCTTCGGCTCGACGAGCAGCTTCCACCCGGCCTTTGCAAAACGCATCATCCATTGGGCATCGCCCCAACCGTGCGGGAAACGCTTCTCGTCCATTAGCCCGCATTCGCGAATCGCGGCGGCAGGAAGCAATAGGCAATTCCCAACTAGGCACTCGACCGGAAATGCCGTTTGAGGCACGCTAAACGCCGTCCAATCGCTCGGAATGACCCATCCACCTTTTGACGTGTGCCAAGTTTGGCCGACCTGGAAGACCTTGTGCGGCTCGTCCCAGAGCAACAGAAGGCCGCCGACGATGGAGCGTGGATTCGCATCTGCCGTCCGGATCAGGCGCTGAAGGAATTGCTCGTGAAAGACCGCATCATCATTCATTGTTGCGATGAGGTCGGCGTTCCATTCGAGGGCAGCCTCGATACCGCGGTTCGTACCCGCGGCGTAGTGTAGCGTTCCGTCACCGTGAATGATCACGACGTCCGGGAATTCTTGGGCGATCGCCGCGGAGGTTCCATCGGTTGACCCATCATCGACAATGAAGATCCGGACATCGAGGCCGGCCTGGTCGATGCGCGCAAGGCTCCGAAGGCCTTGCAGCGTGATCTCTCGACGATTATAGACCGGGATGACGATCGCGACCTTGCGCGCGTTCTCAGACATTATCTAGGCAGGGTTCAGGCGGCTTTTTCACTCGCTTGCGCGAGGCTCTCGCGGACCTGTTCTTCGATCCAGGCGTAGGTTGTCGCAAGGCCTTCTTCGAGCGAGACCGAAGGTTCCCAATTGAGTGTTTTGCGCAACAGCGTATTATCCGAATTGCGTCCGCGAACGCCTTGCGGCCCGTCGATGTGCTTTTTCTCGATCTCGACACCACCGATCTTTGCGACCATGTCGGCAAGTTCGTTAATGGTTACCATCCGATCCTGGCCAAGATTGAGCGGCTCGTGGAAATCTGAACGCATAAGCCGGTAGAGGCCTTCGACACAATCGGAGATGTAGCAAAAGGAGCGTGTTTGTTCGCCGTCACCCCAGATCTCGATCACGTTGTCGCCGGTAAGCTTTGCGGTTGCGATCTTGCGGCACATTGCGGCCGGTGCCTTCTCGCGGCCGCCTTCCCACGTTCCCTTTTCGCCGAAGATGTTATGAAAACGGACGGTTCGCGTCTCGATGCCGTAATCTTCACGATAGTGATGACATAGGCGCTCGGAAACGAGCTTTTCCCACCCGTATGCATCTTGAGGGAATGCCGGATATGCATCTTCCTCTTTCAAAGGCTTGACGTCAGTCTCCTCCTGAAGAAACTCAGGATAAATGCATGCGGAACTCGTATAAAGATAGCGCTTGACGCCGTTCTCGCGGGCGGCTTCGAGCGTGTGCAGGTTGATGAGCGAATTATTGTAAAGGATCTGCGCGTGATGCGATGAAATAAAGCCCATGCCGCCCATATCGGCAGCAAGAGCGTAAACTTCCTCTATCCCTTTGGTCGCCTCCAGGCAATTCTCCCAACGCCGGAGGTCGAGCAGGAGGAATTCGTCAGCAGCCGACTCGCTGAATTCAGGCCGTTTAATATCGACTCCCCGAACCCAATACCCCTTGTCTTTCAGATAGGTCACAAGGTGGCTTCCGATAAAGCCACCCGCACCCGTAACCAGAACACGTGTCTGTTCGCTCATAAAAATTATAGATCGCTTCCTCTACTAAGCTTCGTCGTCCGAGCGATAGTTATCGCGCGTATAGTAGCTTTGATAGTAATAATAGTTGTCTTGGGACCGGAGATTGACGTTGTTCAAAACGACGCCGATGATCTTCGCCCCAATATCCAGGAGTAGCTGCCGCGATCGCCGCACAACCTGGCGCGAGCTCTTGCCGGAATTTACAACCAGCACGACACCATCGACCATCGATGCGATCAGCACGCCGTCAGTAAATGACGCGATCGGCGGAGAATCGACAACGACGTGAGTGAAATGCCCTTGCAGCATCTTCAACAGCTTTGCCATTTGGTCCGAACCGATAAGCTCGGCCGGATTTGGCGGCACAGGCCCAGAGGTAAGCAGGTGCAGCTTGGAGCTTTCGTCCTGCGTGATGATATTCAGGATCTCGGCCTCTGAAAGATCGTTCGAGAGGATCGTGCTCAAGCCATCTGCATTGCTAATTCCAAAGACGGAATGAAGCCTCGGGCGACGCATATCCGCATCGATGATCACGACGCTCGCGCCCGTTTGGGCAAGGCTGATCGCGGTGTTCGTTGCTGTCGTCGTCTTGCCTTCGGACGGAAGGCTCGATGTGATCAAGAGCGACTTCGGTGCATGGCCCGCGGTTGAGAGCAGAATCGATGTACGAAGCTGGCGATAAGCCTCCGCAAGCGACGAACGCGGATCGGCGTGAATCAGCAGCTCGGAGCCAAGATTATCATCCGCCGGCTCGCCGTTCTCGGCAACAAGCTGAAGGCGCCGCTTTGGCATCGAGTCGATAGTTGGGATAGCGGCAAGTGCAGGCAGTTGAAGGAGGCTCTCGACCTCTTCGGTCGAACGAACCGTATCGTCGAGATACTCAAGGAAAAGTGCAAGGCCGACCCCAAATAACGTAGAAAGGAAAAGTGCACCGAGCACCGTTGTCAGTCTTCGCGGCGAGACCGGAATGTTGGATGGTACTGCCGGTTCAGTTACGGTGATGTTGTTGTCGGAGCCTTGGGCTGCGACGTCGTTGCTGCTCACCTGCTTGCGAAGATTCTCCAAAAATCCCTTGTTGGTGTCGATCGTTTGCTTCAGCAAAGCAAGGCTTACGGCAGACTGATTCTGCCCGGTCGCCTCGCCGAATTGCTTGTTAAAATCAGCTCGGATCTTGTCCTCGTTGGCCTTTGCCTGCAGATACTTTGTCTGCAAGTTATAAAGAAGGGTCTTCTTGGTGGAATCCCGGTATTTGTCGAGATCGTTCTGGAATTTCTGGACGGCGTTGTCTATCGAGTTTTGATAGCTCGTGATCTGAGCATCGATCTCCTTGATCTCCGGGGCACCTTCCTGATATTCCTGCAATTTCAGAGCCCTTGCTTGTCTGAGATCTGAGATCTTCTTTAGTGTGTCGGATTGGAATTGTCGGATATTGTTCTGCTGCTCGGTGATGAAGCGGGCCATTTCGGCTTCGGCCATCGCAGAAAGCCGCTCGGGCGATTTCGCGATCTCGAAGTAATTTGCTTCTGCGTTCTTGCGAGCATTCTCAGCCTCGAGCATCGCCTTATTCAAACCTGAGAGACGATCCATCACGATAGTGGAATCGTCCGAGGTCTTGAGGATGCCCGCGTTCTGTGTCATTTCAACGAGCTTTTCTTCGTCCCTGCGAATGTCAGATTGAAGACTCGCGATCCTTTCCTGTAGGAAATCGTTGGTCTTTCGGCTCGTTCCGGTGCGTTTCTCCTGGTTTTGGTTCGTAAACGTTTCTGCGATCGCATTCGCGACAAAGGCCGCAAGGTCAGGATCGGTATCGCTATAAGAGATCTCGATAAGCCGCGTGTCCTTGACCGTTGCACGAGATTCGCGAACCGGATCAACGCTAAGGTTCCGACGGATAACTTCGACGAACGGCGTCAGGCGAACTGCCTCGGCGATCTCATCTGCAGAGGCGAGGGTGGAGTTCGGGTCAATAGGCACCGACTCTTCCTGCTTTTGTTTGTCGCCACTCGCGAGTCCTACGGATCTAAGGAGCCGGCCCAGCATCGAACCAGAGCTGGCTTTTGCCGCCGCCTGGAATTCCTTATTGGCGTCCAGATTGTGTTCTTTTACGACGCGGCGTAAGAGGCTTTCGCTCCATAGGAGCTGAAGCTGAGTGTTGAAATACGAAGGATCGGCGTTCGAGATCGGCCGGGCTCGGTCTGTTGTGACAAGATCCGGATTCACCTGTTCATTATCGACCTGGACAACTGCCTTTGCTCGATAGACATTCGGTTTGCGGGCAATATAGATCGTTGCGAGCGTCGTCATCACGACGGCGATGCCGACAACCAGCCAAAGGCGTTTCCGCACAGCACGCCAGTAGTCGATCAGCTGAAAGCCTTCGCCCTGAGGTGTCGCACTATAACCTGGATATCGTCCCGTGGTCGGGATCGCGGGGTCCGGAGGGCGTTGCAATTCCACCGGTTCCGGCGACGTGGTCGTGATGATGTTTCGCGTTTCCTTCATAAAAGTGTTTCCGGCCAAAGTTTAAAGACCCGGTATACCTCTAGAAAATATGAGAGGGATACCATTCTTGATGCCTTCACCGATGCCCGAAAGTATCGCTTTTGCCTTGTCCTTTGAAACCGCGACGATATCATTCGGCTGGAGATAAGGATCCTTGGCCTTTTGACTCTCAATGGCGGCAAGATTCACAACGATCTCCTCGCGTTCGAGGCTGTCCGGCTTCTGCCTCAAGATGCGGACGCTGTCTTTGTCGGTCGCATTCGTGTAGCCTTCGGCACTTGCGATCGCCTGCGTTAAGGTGATCGGTTCTCTTACCTCGACAGGACCGGGCTTTTTGACGTTCCCATAAACATAGATGATGTCTGATTTGAGCACGGAGACGACATCGCCGGGACGCATTTCGAGGTTCTGCTTGCCTTCCTGGAGATCACGTATCTTGAAAGTCATCAAGCTCGGCTGTTCCTGCGAATCATCATCGGTCTTGCAGTCGGTGTTGCTGCCGACGCGAACTACGAGCACACGTGTACCGGCTTCTTTGCTCGGCCCGCCGGCCATCGCGATCAGCTGAAGCAGGTTGAGCTGGCGGCTAATGTAGAAGCTTCCCGGCTTTTCGACCGCGCCGATCACGGCCATTGACTGTGATCTTTGCTCGGCAACCGTTACGGTAACTTGCGGGTCGCGCAGGTAGCTGACCTTGTATGCAGCCATGATGTCGTCGGCGAGTTCGCGTTCCGTCTTGCAGACGGCCACGACCGGCTTATCGAGGCGATAAAGATATATTCTTCCGTCCGGATTGACCGGAACTTTGACATTCAATTCCGGATGCCGGAAGACCTGAACATCTAGCACGTCCTGGAAACCAATGCGATATCGTTCGTCCCGCGCGGTCGGAGCCTGCGCAAAAGCGACCGCGCACAGCGCGGACACCGCAAAACTCATTAGAAATAAGCTGCGTATATACTTCATACAATACCTGCCTTGTTACGCGATCGCCCGCACCAAAGAGCCGAGGCCGAAAAAAGCGACGTGACCCAACACAAAATGCAAACAAATATCGTAACAGATACTAACCGCTTTGAAAATAAGCATTTTGAATGTTTTCGGCTAGTTCGCTAAACTCTGATTTTCAAAAGAAATGGCAAATACGACACCGATGCTTCGGCAATATCTCGAGATCAAAAGCCGATTTCCCGGGACGATCCTGTTCTTTCGACTAGGTGACTTCTACGAGATGTTCAACGAGGACGCTGTCGTTGCCTCAAGAGTGCTCGAGATAACCCTGACCGCACGCCAAAAGGACACGCCAAACCCGGTGCCGATGTGCGGCGTTCCTCACCATTCGGCAAGCGGCTATATCGCAAAACTAATAAAAAACGGCTTTCGAGTAGCGATCTGTGAACAGACCGAAGAGGCCGGCAAGGGTGTAAAACTTGTTAATCGCGATGTTGTTCGAGTGATTACGCCCGGCACTGCGATCGACCCACAGTTGCTTGATTCGCGGGAATCGACCTATCTGGCGGCTGTTTCGGGCAAAGATGAGAATTTTGCCGTGGCATTCCTTGAGGTGTCAGCAGGACGGCTGCTAGTAACCGAATGCACAGGAGCCAATGCATTCGCGAAGATATGCGAGCAGGTCGAAGGTTTTAAGCCCCGGGAGATCCTTGCGTCCGCGCCGATCGCGCGTCGTATGGAAGCTGCTCTCGGACTCTCGAACGAAAACTCCGGTCTTTTTGACAAACCACAGCCCGCGAGCGGTGTCGTGGTAACTGAGCTTCCCGCGGAAAAGCTGGACCCTGAGGATGCAAAGCGCTCACTGTTGGACCATTTCGGTGTTCGCACACTCGATTCTTTCAGCTTGGATGGAAAAGAGGCGGCAACCGTCGCTGCAGCCGCTTGCCTTATCTACGCGAAGGACACGCAGCGAGCCTCCGCCGATCATATAACCTCGATCGAATTCCTGGATTCGGCGGATCACATGATCCTCGACAATCTAACGCTTAGAAATCTTGAGATCCTCGAATCAAGAAGCGAGGCGTCCAAGAGAACACTTTGCGACGTGATCGATGAAACAATAACGGGAATGGGAGCCCGCCTTCTCAAGCAATGGCTTTTGCGGCCGCTGCTTCGGCGAAATGAGATCCAGACGCGGCTTTCGGCGGTTGAAGAATTGCTTGATTCGATCATGCGGGAAAAGCTGAGGTTCCTGCTCAAGGAGGTAGCAGACCTCGAACGCCTGATCGGGCGTGTGAACCTTGGGACTGCGTCCCCGCGTGATCTTATCGCACTCAAACGGTCTATTGGACAAACCCCTCAGATGAACTCGATCTTGAGCGAGGCCTCGTCACTCCTGCTCCAGGTCCTCGCGGAGAATATCTTCGAACTTCCCGAGATCCGTTCGCTCATCGACAACGGCATCAGCGATGATCCGCCGGCCGTGCTTTCTGATGGCGGCGTGATCAAGAGCGGATTCAACGCCGAGCTAGACGAACTTCGTTCCATCTCGACCGACGTAAAGAAAACGATCACGTTGTTTGAAGATTCTGAGCGTCAGCGAAGCGGCATTGCGAGCCTTAAGGTGCGCTTCAACAACGTATTCGGCTACTACATCGAGGTTCCAAAAGCGCAGCTTGCCCGCGTTCCAGATTACTACGAACGTCGTCAGACCTTAGCGAATGCCGAGCGTTATACGACCCCCGAACTAAAAGAATGGGAGACGAAAGTGCTTGGGGCCGAGGAACAGATCGCAAAACTCGAGAGCGAACTGTTTGCTTCGATCCGTGATCGGATCAAAGCGGAGACGCGACATTTGCAGGTAACGGCAAGATCGATCGCCACGCTTGATGTTCTCTGTTCGCTGGCGGAAACTGCCGCGCGACGCAACTACGTGATGCCGACGCTCCACGATGGTGACGAACTGGAGATCCGCGCCGGGCGACATCCGATCGTTGAGGCATTTACGAAGGACTCGTTCGTTCCGAATGATGCGTATTTGAATAATTCGACCGACCGGCTTCTCATCGTCACAGGTGCGAACATGGGTGGTAAGTCGACGATCCTACGCCAGATCGCGATCATTCAGATCCTGGCGCAGATCGGTTCATTTGTTCCCGCGACCGCCGCGCGGCTGCCGATCGTCGATCGCGTTTGGACACGTGTCGGCGCCTCAGATGACGTTGCTTCGGGACGCTCGACATTTATGGTCGAAATGACCGAGACGGCGACGATCCTTAGGAACTCAACTCCGCGAAGCCTCATTCTGCTTGACGAGATCGGCCGCGGTACATCGACATTCGACGGGTTGTCGATCGCGTGGGCGGTTGCGGAATATCTGCACAATTCACCTGAACACTCTGCAAAGACGCTTTTTGCCACGCACTATCACGAACTTACGGAGCTTGCCGATCTTCTGCCGGGGGCGAAGAATTATCAGATCACTGCGACCGAGGAAGATGGCCAGATCGTTTTCTTTCACAAACTCCTTCCCGGCAAAGCCTCCAAATCTTACGGCATTGCCGTTGCTCGCCTTGCCGGCCTTCCGTCGGAAGTGATCCTGCGTGCAAAAGGCGTGCTCGCCAAGCTTGAAGAATACGAGCTCGCAGTCGTCTCTGACGTTTCAAGAGCAGGCGTTGAAAAAGCCGCCGCCTCATCGGTCGCCTCGCAAGCGACTCTCTTCTCGCTTGCGAACGAAAATGCCCTCGAGGCATTGCGTTCCGCGGACCTAGAGAATCTGTCGGACTCAGACGCAAAAGAATTGCTCGCGTCAGTTCGCTCCCGGATAGTTTAGAGATCAAACAGGCTGGTCGGGCCGTATCTTCTCACCCGAGCAAACGTGAAAGTGGAGATGCTTTGATTCCTGGTATTTCCCGAGATTCGTTATGACGCGTGCTGCTCCTTTCCCCGCAACCGTTTGCTCAGCGATCTTGTTTACGACCTCGATCAGTTCGATGAGCAAGGATTCATCTTCAGGCAAGATCGTCAAAAGCGATGCAATGTGGCGTTTTGGAACAACTACGATATGCGTTTCCCAGAATGGGCGTGTGTGCTTGAAGGCAAGGACCCGCTCAGTTTCGACCAGCCTTTCGACATCAACCTTGCCTGAGAAGACAAAGTCGCAATAGAAATCATCTGTAACTTCCTGGTTCATAGTCTTTGCGTCGCTGAATCGTTACTGTAGCATTAAGTTTTGCTATCGTGACGTGCGAACTGCGAAATTATGCACACATCAGTTTTAGATCAAGATCAGCAAGGTCGAATTGGCCAACTCTTTTGCATCGGTATCGCAGGAACGGAGATCGATGCTGAGACCGAAGAACTCCTTCGCGAGATAAAGCCGGGAGGTGTGTGTCTCTTCGCTCGAAATATTCGAGAAGCTTCACAGGTTCGCGACCTCTGTATGGGGCTTCGAGAGATATTGACCGACCCGATCATCTGCATCGATCAAGAAGGCGGAACGGTCGATCGGCTTCGGCGCATTGTTACTCCCCTTGCCGCGGCGGGAGATGTTTCGACAGCAGGTGATGCTGAGAAGATGGGGGCGATCGTTGGGGAATTGCTTCGGATCTTGGGTGTCAACACTGATTTTGCGCCAGTGGTCGATGTCGTGGATGACGCTCGTAAAGGTGCATCAAATGGCCTATTCACGCGCCCTTTTGGAAACTCGAAAGAAGAGGTCGTTAACCTCGCAGGCGGATTTCTTATCGGTCTCCAAAAGAACGAAATATTCGGCTGTCTAAAACACTTCCCGGGGCTTGGCGCAGCAAAGGTAGATTCTCACAACGAGCTGCCAACGATCGAGCTGTCGGACGATGAATTGTTCGAAGTCGATCTTTATCCATATCGCGAGCTGCTGCCTCGACCAAACGTTGCCGTAATGGTCGCGCATGCAGCGTATTCCGGCGTATCCTTGCAGGAAAAGGGCCAAAATGGCACACTTTTACCGTCGTCATTGAGCGGAGCCTTCATTTCCGGCTTGCTTCGGAAAAAGTTCGGCTTCGACGGATTGGTATTTACAGACGACCTCGAGATGGGAGCGATCCTTCGCGGGTACGGCATCGGCGACGCCTGCCGAATGGCACTTGTTGCGGGTGCCGATGTACTTTGTATTTGTGCAGATCCCGCGAATGTCCGAGCAGGCTATGCTGCGATCGAGAGAACCGTCGCCTCGGGCGGGATCTCGGAAGAGAGACTAGATGAGTCGCTCCGCCGTATCTCGATCGCAAAAGAGAGTTTGGCCGCGCCGCTGCCTTTCGACGAAACAAGGATCAGGGACCTCTCAGAAGAGATCGCCGACTTCAACAGTTCTTTATAATTTCCGGGAGAATTTGATTTGAAACAAAAAACATTCGTCCTAATATCGCTTTTTGCTCTCCTGTTCGCCATTGCAGCCACAGCTTGCAGACGCCGCGACGCCGGTGTCGTAACCGTCGCACTACCCGAGAAATTCACTGCATTTGACACGATCACATCGACAAATTCCGATGCGGCGGCCGAGAGAGTGAAGAATCTGATGTTCAACTCGCTGGTAAAGAAGGATGAGAACTTTGACTATGTTGGCGAGCTGGCGAAAGAGATCAAGACCTCCGAGGATGGGCTCGCGATAACGTTCGTGCTCCGGGACGGCGTGAAATTTCACAACGGGAAAGAACTGACGTCAGAGGACGTGAAATACACGCTCGACACGCTCTTTAACAGCAAAGGATATAAGGCGCAGGCGTTCTACGATTCGGTCGTGGTTGAAAAGCCGGAGGCAAAGAAACCGGCTGCACCGGCGAATGCAAATAGTGCTGCCCCAACCGAAGCCCCTGAAACGAAGCAAGTTCCTCATATAACTGGTATTGAGACGCCGGACGCGAAGACGATCGTCATTAAGATCGCTAGGCCCTCATTAAAGACCACATTGCTCTCCAATCTTGTTACTATCCCGATCATCCCGAAGGATTCGGCGGAACAGCAAAAGGATAAACCGCTCGGTTCCGGGCCATTCAAGTTCGTAAGTCTTGACTCGGGGCAGAATATCGTCGAGATGGAGGCGAATGCCGACTATTGGGACGGCCCGCCGAAGATCAAGAAGCTTCGTCTAAAGACAATTACGGACGCAAACTCGCTTCAGGCCGAGCTTCAGACCGGCGGTGTCGATATCGCTCCGAATCCCAACAACATTTCGGCCGATACGATAAAGTCCTTGTCCGAGAGCCCGAACCTCCAAGTCGTTCAATCAGAAGGCTCTAACATCCAATACCTCATCCTAAACGTTAAGACCCCGGTCCTCGACGATGTAAAGATCCGAAAGGCGATCGCGTATTCGATCGATCGGGAAAAGATCGTCCGCGATCTTCTCCTTGGACAGGCAAAAGTTGCCTCTTCGGTGCTTCCGACACAATCGTGGGCCTACACACCGGGAACGCAATACAATTACGATCCCGCGAAGGCAAAGCAGCTGCTTGCCGAAGCGGGATACAAGGGCGAGCCGATCGTCTTCAAGTTCGGAGCCGGAAATCTGGCCGTCAGCCAGTATGCCCAGATCCTCCAAAGCTCGATGAATGATGTTGGCTTGAACATTCGTATTGAGACGATGGATGTGAATGTTCTTAGAAAAAAACTTGCCCAAGGCGACTTCGAACTTTATACCGGTGTATGGATCGGAGGTAATCAGGATCCGATATTTTTCCGCGAGCTTTTTACGACCGCAAAGATTCCCGGACCGACGGCATCTTGTTGCAACCGTGGACGTTACAGCAACCCCGAAGTGGACCAGGCCGTCACCGCCGCGATAGACTCGACCGATAAGGATGCTGCCAAAGTACTGTATCAGAAGGCATGGAATCTGGTTTCGGACGATGTGCCGCTTCTACCGCTTTGGTACCCTGCTAATCTTGTAGTTGCCACAAAGAGGATCGGCAATATTCACATCAATCCGAGCGGAGACTGGGGTTTTCTGAAGGATGTGACGGTTGCCGAATGAAATTTTGGCTCGGCTTGACAATTGGATTCGAGACGCTAAAATTATCATTTGCCATTGCGGGAGTAGCTCAGTGGTAGAGCGCGACCTTGCCAAGGTCGAAGTCGCGAGTTCGACCCTCGTCTCCCGCTCCAATTTTTAAGGTAGGCAGTTCCAGGCCGGCCGATTCCGGTAAGTCTTAGATACCGAAACTGGCCGGCTTAGACTTTCTAAGGTCACGGAACAGCCGATAGAATTAGATTGCGATCTGCTTTTTCAGCTCAGCACCTAAATCGTGTACTATCAATTATATCAGTGGCTTAGATGGCGAAACCTGAGAAGCTGAATTAACATGATAGTTGTGGATCGGGTCTTTCTTGTGGAACGTTGACATCATTAGCTCCGTATTTCGCGACGCGTGGGAGCCACACACCTTTCTCGGCGGCGTAGCCAAGTGGTAAGGCAGAGGTCTGCAAAACCTTTATTCATCGGTTCGATTCCGATCGCCGCCTCCAATCCAAATTCCTGAATACGAGATCAAATGAGGCCGGACAATTCGGCTCGGCGGACGGCTTCGAGCCGCGAATGCGCGTTTAGCTTCTTTAAGATGTGCTGAATGTGGTTGTCGACGGTATTGCGGCTAATGTGAAGTTTGCCTGCGATGGCTGGCGAGGTTTTTCCTGTAGCGAGAAGCTTCAGCACTTCCCTTTCCCTGCCAGTAAGTTCCGTTTCGCTCACTCCCGACCTGGTCGTGCGGATCAATGCCGCGGCCTTCTCTTCGGGGAGACTCACCTCAGTAACCAAAAAATCCCTGACCGCAAGCTCCAGCCGCTTACGCACATCCACCGGACGCAAAATGTGGATCGTATGCGGCTCTTTTGAATTATTTTCCTGAGCGATCAGGACGGACATATTGCACCATTGCTTTCCGTCCTGCGTTTCGACCTTGAGATCGAAATGATGGATAGGATGCAGCTTGCCGGCGGCCTGCTTGATCGAACAATTCTCCGAGCAGATCTGTCCGCATTCGTCCATTCCTTTCACGATCAGATGGCAGAATTCGCCGACTACTTTATCCGCGTTGATGCCAAATAATTTCTCCGCTGCGCTGTTCAGCGCGACGATGGTCCCTGTGCTGTCCGTCGCAAAGGCGGCATCTGCGGTTCCCTCAATAAGCTCACAGATACTTCTTAGGCGCATCATCTACCTCTACTAGAAAAATGATACCAACACACTATTGTTCAAATCCAGTATTGCTCAAATACTATTCAGGACAAAAATATCCGCTTTTCCGATTGAAGTAAATGATCTTATCGAAAACTACCGGCTATGGGGTGATGGCCTTAGCATATCTGGCCGGTCAAGAAGCATCGATGGTTTGCGGACTTCAGGAAATAGCAGAAACCGAATGTATACCTCCCATCTACTTGCGAAAAATTTTAGGAGAACTGCGGCGTCATCGCATTTTGCGTTCGACAAAAGGCATCCACGGTGGATACTCGCTCGCACGTTTGCCGGACACGATCACAGTTTGGGAAGTAAATCAGATACTTGCACCGGACCCGTATCTGGATGAATGCATTCTGGGAGCCGGCTGTACGAAAGCAGATGGGTGTGTTCTGCACGGCAGATGGCAACGGATACGCCGCGACTACGTCGAGCTCTTGGAGACGACGACGATCGCTCAGATCGCGAGATCGCGGCAGATGCGAAGGTCCTTTGCTCGACGAGCCGAGGATAGGATCGTGCCCGAGGAGGATGAGGAGCAAAGGTGAGAACCGTCATGAGAGAACAATTCAGGCAAAGCAGAGCGGGAGAGATTGCGATCCGATGGTACTTAACGATCCTGTTGGTCATCGCAGGGACTCTGTTTGCAGCAGATCGTGCACGCGGCCAGGACGACGGTGCCAAGCTCTTTGAGACCCGCTGCTATAGCTGCCACAACATCGGTGGCGGCGACAAACAGGGCCCGGATCTGAAAGGCGTGACAGAACGCCAATCGCGCGAGTGGATCGAGGAGTTTGTTAAGTCCCCTTCTGCAATGCGAAGTAAAGACCCTGTTGCAGCCGAACTCTTCAAGAGATTCTCACCGACGATAATGCCGGATCAAACGCTTAGCCCCAGCGAACTCGATTCGATCATCAGCTTGATCAAGAATCTTACCTCGAAGAACGAAACCTTTGTGCCATCGGGAGCAAAGCTTTCAAGAGCGATCGTACCGGCGGACATTGTTGCGGGCAAAGAGCTCTTTGCGGGAGAGGTCCGTCTTGCGAATGGCGCTCCAAGCTGCAATTCCTGCCACAGCGTTAACGGCATCGGCGCGTTAGGCGGCGGAACGCTCGGGCCGGACCTGACGGCCGTCAATATCAAATATCGCGATCCGGAATTGATCTCGATTCTACAGGCCCCGAACTTCCCGACGATGAACACGATATTTACAAACCACAAGCTGACGGATGAAGAGGTCGTTCAGCTTTTCGCTTATCTGCAGAATGCGAAGCAGCTAAACCCGACGGCAGCCGTTGTGCCGACACAGGCTGCGGCCACGACCGATCCGGGATTCTTGATACTCGGATTTGCAGCGGCGACGCTCGTGCTTGTCGGCCTGAATGTCTTCTGGAGGAAACGCTCGCACGGCGTACGAAAAGAAATGGTTCGGAGGTCGAGAATATGACTTGGATAAAGGACCTTATCAGCCCGAAAACTCGTTCGTGGGAAGAGTTCTACCGCAACAGATGGCAGCACGACAAAATTGTGCGCAGCACGCACGGCGTGAACTGCACGGGCGGCTGCAGCTGGAACATTTACGTAAAGCAAGGCATCGTCACGTGGGAAATGCAGGCCCTTGACTACCCGCTGCTCGAGGACGGCCTGCCGCCGTACGAACCACGCGGATGCCAACGCGGCATTTCGTATTCGTGGTATCTCTACAGCCCGATCCGCGTGAAGTATCCGTACCTCCGAGGTGCTCTGCAGGATCTCTGGCGTGAGGCAAAGAGAAAGTTGTCCGATCCGGTCGAGGCGTGGGCCTCGATCATGAAAGATCCTGAATCGCGTGGACGCTATCAACGCGCACGCGGCAAAGGCGGCTTCCGTCGAGCGAGCTGGGACGAGGTGAATGAGATCATTTCGGCCTCCCTGATCTATACCATCAAAGAGCACGGTTCGGACCGCATTCTCGGCTTTTCACCGATCCCGGCAATGTCATTTCTTTCTTACGCAGCAGGGTCGCGGTTTTTGCAGCTGTTGGGCGGCATGAATCTCAGCTTTTACGACTGGTACTCGGACCTTCCGCCGGCATCGCCGGAGGTTTTCGGCGAGCAGACAGACGTTTGTGAGAGCGCTGACTGGTACAACTCGAAGTTTCTCACCGTGATGGGATCGAATCTCAATATGACCCGAACGCCGGATTGTCATTTTGCCGCCGAGTCTCGCCACAACGGCACAAAAATGGTCGTTCTCGCACCCGATTTCAGCCAGGTCTCGAAATATGCGGATCAATGGATCCCGGTTCTTGCAGGCCAGGATGGTGCGTTCTGGAATGGCGTCAATCACGTGATCCTCAAAGAATTTCACTATGAAAAGCCAACGCCGTATTTTCTCGACTATGCGAAGAGGTACACAGATTCGCCCTTCCTGATCGAGCTCGTCAAGACAGAGGCTGGTTATGAGGCCGGGCGCCTCGTTCGAGCGAATCGACTCTCCCGCTACAAGGACGAGGAGAACGGCGAATGGAAGTTTCTTATCTGGGACGAGCTTTCAAATGGACCGAGAATGCCGGGCGGCACCGTCGGGCACCGCTGGGAAGAACAAGGCGGCAAGTGGAACCTCGAATTCAAAGATACATCGACCGGCGAGGACATTAGCCCTCGTTTGACCTTGATCGGCGACGAAGGCCGTCCTACCGAAGTGATCTTTCGCGAGTTCGGAACCGATACCGTATTCAAGCGAAATGTTCCGACGAGAACGATCGAGACCGATGGTGGACCGATGGTCGTTACGACCATTTACGACCTTCTGATGTCACAGTTCGGAGTGGATAGAGGCCTGGGAGGCAACTACCCAAAGGACTATGACGATGAGGAGAGCTCGTACACGCCCGCGTGGCAAGAGAAATTTTCCGGAGTCGGACGCGAGACCGTCATCAAATTCGCACGCGAATGGGCTATCACTGCCGAGAAGACCGAAGGCAAGTGCATGGTCATCATTGGTGCGGGAGTCAACCACTGGTACCACAACAACCTTATCTATCGTTCCGCAATGACCGCGTTAATGCTGACCGGCTGCGTTGGCAAGAATGGCGGCGGCTTGAATCATTACGTCGGGCAGGAAAAGCTTGCACCCGTTGCTCCGTGGAGTACGGTCGCGTTTGCGAAAGATTGGGTTCCTGCGTCGCGTCTGCAGAACGCTCCATCGTGGCATTACATAATGAGCGAGCAGTGGCGATACGAACGCGAATGCAAGGAATATTACGCTGTTCCGGACAACTCTGCCGTAAGCGACACGGTCGGCAAGATGGCTCAGATGCATGCGGCCGATGTGCAGGTCAAGGCGGTCCGAAGCGGTTGGCTTCCCTTCTATCCGCAGTTCGGAAAATCGAATGATGAGGTTCTTAAGGATGCCGCGAGCAAGGGTGCCTCAACAGATGCAGAAACTGTTGATCACATCGTAAAAGAGCTAAAGGACAAGAAACTTAAATTCTCGGTGGAAGATCCAAGTGCACCCGAGAACTTTCCGCGTGTGTGGTTCATCTGGCGTGGAAACGCCCTTCTGTCGAGTGCGAAGGGCCACGAATATTTTCTGAAGTACTACCTCGGCACTCACAACAATAAGATATCCGAGCCGTGCGCGGAAGGTACCGTCGAGGACATCAACTACGCGACCGAACCGCCATCAGGAAAGATGGACCTGGTCGTCGATCTCAACTTCCGTATGGACACGTCCGCTCTTTACTCGGACATCGTCCTTCCGGCAGCAACGTGGTACGAGAAAGCGGATCTCAATTCGACCGACCTTCATTCGTTCATCCATCCGCTCTCAGAGGCGGTTCCGCCGGCCTGGGAATCACGAACGGATTGGGAGATCTTCCGCGGGCTCGCAAAGAAAGTGAGCGAGCTTGCCGAGAAGCATCTGCCTGAACCGGTCAGAGACATTGTTACGACCGCGCTGACGCACGACACGAAGGATGAGATCGCACAGCCCTCGGTAAAAGACTGGTCAAAGGGCGAATGTGAGCCTATTCCCGGTAAAACGATGCCGCATTTCAAGTTCGTTGAACGGCATTACCCGAATCTCTACAACCAATTCATCTCGCTCGGGCCGCTTGCCCGTGAGAATGGCATGGGAGCTCACGGAGTTAAGTACGACATCGCAGACTTCTACGACGACGTGGTCAATTCGCGATCCTATCCGGTGGTTGAGTGGGGTGGCAAGAAATATCCTTCCCTCAAGCGTGCGGAAGAGGCGGCAAACATGCTGCTCTACTTCGCACCTGAAACCAACGGTGAGCTAGCGTATCGGGCGTATCAATATGTGGAGAAGAAGGTCGGCCGTCCGCTAGCGGACCTTGCCGAGTCCGCACGGAACGCTCGTGTCACCTATAAAGACCTGCAGGCGCAGCCACGACGGCTGCTGAATAGCCCTTGCTGGTCGGGCCTCGTCACGAATGGACGGGCGTACGCACCTTTTACATACAACTTTGAGCGTCTGGTGCCGTGGCGCACGATCACCGGCCGGCAGCACTTCTATCACGATCACGAAGGCTATCTAGCGTTTGGCGAGAATCTTCCGACCTACAAGCCTTCGCCGAAGCCCGCCGTTTTCGGGGACATCAAGCTCAGCCAGAAGGGCGAAAAGACGCTTGCGTTGAATTACCTCACGCCGCATGGCAAGTGGCACATTCACTCGACCTACTACGACAACAACCGAATGCTGACGCTGTCGAGGGGCATCGAACCACTGTGGATGAATGATAGGGATGCCGCAGAGATCGGACTCAACGATAACGACTGGGTTGAGGTTTACAACGACAACGGTGTTGTCTGTACACGCTGTGTAGTAAGTGCCCGCATTCCGCGCGGAGTTTGCATTCAGTATCACTCGCCGGAGCGGACTCTCAGCATTCCGAAGTCACCGACGCGTGGAAATAGACGCGCAGGTGGACACAACAGCTTGACGCGCATCCGCCTGAAGCCGGTGTTGATGATGGGCGGCTACGGCCAGTATTCATACCACTTCAATTATTGGGGGCCGACCGGCGTGAATCGAGACACTTTCATTCTCGTTAAGAAGCTCGAGAAGCTCAACTGGTAGAGGGGATTTCAAACTATGGACGTCAGACTTCAGATCTCAATGGTCTTTCACCTGGACAAGTGCATCGGCTGCCACACTTGCTCTATCGCCTGCAAGAATGTTTGGACCGACCGAAAGGGTGCCGAATATATGTGGTGGAACAATGTCGAGACAAAACCTGGTACAGGCTACCCGACAAAATGGGAAGACCAGAGCAAGTACAACGGCGGTTGGGAGAAACAGGAGAATGGCAAACCCGAGCTCAAGATGGGCAACCGCGCCTCAAAGCTGATCAATATCTTCCACAATCCTTCCCTGCCGAAGATGGACGATTATTACGAGCCATTCACCTACAAGTACGAAGATCTTTTCGATTCCCCCGAAGGTGCGGACCAACCGACGGCCCGGCCGATCTCAATGGTAACGGGCAAGTTCATGGACATCGAGGCCGGCCCGAACTGGGACGATGACCTCGGCGGCTCGCCGGTGTATGCGGAGAACGATCCGAATTTCAAAGGGCTCACCCCGGAAGAACAGCAGGAGTTGTTCGACGTCGAACGCCTCGTCTTCTTCTATCTCCCACGCATCTGCAATCACTGTCTGAATCCCGCGTGCGTGGCTGCCTGTCCTTCGGGAGCGATCTACAAGCGCGGTGAGGACGGCATTGTTCTTATAAACCAGGAAGTATGCCGCGGTTGGCGAATGTGCGTGACGGCCTGTCCGTATAAAAAGACCTACTACAACTGGTCAACCGGAAAGAGTGAAAAGTGCATCCTTTGCTTCCCGCGACTGGAGACCGGTCAGGCTCCCGCGTGCTTCCACTCTTGTGTTGGCCGGATCCGCTACCTCGGCGGCATACTCTATGATGCCGATCGCCTGGTCGATGCCCTGAAGGTTGACGACGACAAACTCGTTGAAGCCCATCGCGATATTATCCTTGACCCGCGCGACCCGGTCGTTCGCGAAAAGGCAAAAGAAAATGGCATTGACGAGCGGACGCTCGAGGCCTGTGAGCGTTCGCCGGTATATCGCTATGTGAAGGAGTGGAAGATGGCTCTTCCCCTTCACTCAGAATTCCGCACGTTGCCGATGCTGTTCTACGTGCCGCCGCTATTGCCCGTGATGGCAAAGACGGATGACGGTGTTTACGAAACGGCGAATGAAGAGCTGTTCAGCCCGATCGAGAAGGCGCGTCTGCCGATCAAATATCTTGCGAGCCTATTCTCGGCGGGCAATACCGAGCAGGTCAGCTACGCGCTAAAGAAGCAGTATGCCGTGAGGCTCTTCAAACGGCTTGAAACCGTAGGCGATGTAACAAAAGAGGTTGTGGAGCACGCACTTGCTGAATGCGGGATGGACGCGGCCGAGGCCGAAGCCGTCTATCGTCTCACGTCCCTCCCGACGATGGACGAGAGGGTCGTCATCCCACCCATGCATCGCGAAGAGGCGATGGCGATGCTCGATGACGATATGTGGGAGCAAAAGGGCTCAGCCGGATTCGGCTTTAGAGAAGCACCAGTTAGAGGAGCATAAGCGTGCAACCAGAATTGACACAACTCACCCGTAAGAAGCTTGCATCCGCGTCCGATCCTGTCCAATACGCGCGGTTGCGCGGCCCGGACATCGAAGATATCAGTATGACGCCGGACGAAGCACAATTGCCGGCGAAGTTTGCGGATATTCTCGAGTATCCGGCTGATGCATGGCATGGCGAACTAAAACGCCTAAACGAATCGCTTCAAGGTAGCGGCATTGCAGCCGATCACTTCGCAAGGTTTCACGCACGGACGTACGGCATGCCGTTATTTGAGCTCCAGGAGCTATACGCACAGTCCTTCGATCTCAATCCGAACTGTGCGTTGGAGATCGGCTATCACCTTTTCGGCGAGGACTATAAGCGTGGCGCGTTCCTTGCGAACTTACGAGAAGCACAACTTGATCTCGACCTTGGCCAGGAGCAGCAGCTTCCCGACTATCTTCCGGTCCTTTTGAGGATGCTGATCGAGCTGAAGGATGACGAACTTAGGGGTTCGCTAGCAGGCCACTGCATAGTGCCGGGGATAAGAAAGATAATCGGAGCATTTAAGGACGACAACCCGTTCGTCGATCTTCTGAAAGCCGTCCTCGCTGGTCTTGAAAACGCGTTGGATGAAGCGAGGCATAAAGTGGTCGTGTTCGATTAGGGGATGCCAAGGTCTGAGGAGTCATTGTTATGTGGGACTATCTATTCTTCATAGTTCTGCCGTATGTCGCGGCAACACTTTCCATTGTTGTATCGATCTACCGCTATGTAACCGATAGGTTCTCGTATTCTAGTCTATCTTCGCAGCTACTGGAGTCCGACGAGTTGTTCTATGGAGTTGTGCCGTGGCATATCGGGATCATTGGTGCCTTGACAGGGCATCTGATCGGCTTTTTATTCCCGAAAGAAGTGTTGTGGTTCAACGGTGTCCCCGTCCGGCTTTACATCCTCGAAACAACCGGCCTGCTGTTCGGCCTGCTTGCTCTGATCGGCATCGTTGCCCTTATGTGGCGCCGTATCAGGATGCCGCGAATACGGGCGGTCACCTCAACTGTCGATACTGTTGTTCTTGTATTGCTGTTCGTCCAGGTTGTCTTGGGTGTATATACGGCGCTGTTTTATCGCTGGGGCTCATCCTGGTACGCGGCGTCTGCGGTTCCGTATCTTCGTTCGCTCTTCCTGTTCCAGCCCGACGTCGAGATGATCAAGCCGCTGCCGCATATCGTTAAAACGCACATTATCAACGCATTTGTGCTGATCGCTATCTTCCCTTTCTCGCGCCTTGTTCATATGGTCTCGCTGCCGATCGAGTATTTATGGCGTCCGTATCAGGTCGTTATTTGGAATTGGGATCGTAAGAAGATCCGCGGGCAATATTCGCGATCGAAAGCACAGGTAAAGGAAGAGTCTGGAGAGAGCTCGATCGGTACAGCATCGATCTCGAGGTGATCCTATGAGTTTAACAACACTGAAGATCCTAATGGTCTTGATCACGCTGATAGGAGCATTCCTCGTGTGGCAGAGCAGGACATTTCGCATCTACGGTGATCAGTTGGGTTATGAGCCGATCCAACCGATCAATTTCTCCCACAAACTTCACGCGGGCGACAACAAGATCTCGTGCCTTTTTTGTCATTCGTCTGCCGACAAGTCGAAGGTCGCAGGCGTTCCTCCGGCGTCAACCTGTATGAACTGTCACTCGAAGGTGCTGCCGGATTCGCCAGAGATCCAGAAGATCACCACTGCCATTGCTGAACATAAACCGATCGAATGGGTGAAGGTCAACGATCTGCCGGATCTTGTCGCATTCAATCATAGCCGGCACGTTACAAGCGGGATCAGCTGTCAGACATGTCACGGACCAGTCGAGACGATGGAGCGCATTTCGCAGCAGAATGCGTTCACTATGGGCGATTGCGTTAGCTGTCATCGAACGCATCGCGACGTGACACTGGACGAAGCGGGAAAGCCACAGATCAGCCACGAAAAGACGGCGCAAAAGCTGATGGCTTCGACAGACTGCTCGGTTTGTCATCACTAACGGTCAAAACCTATGAAGGAAAAGGTCTGGAAGCAATTTATCGATGAGGATGAACGCGGCCTGCCGGTTCTGCAAAGCAGCAGCGGGATCTCGCGCCGAACATTCCTGGAAGCGATCGGCTACACGACGGCGGCAATTGCACTGACGAGCTGCGCGGCACCTGAGCAGAAGGTGATCCCATACCTTAAGCAGTCACCGGAGATGACGCCGGGCGTTGCAAGTTGGTACGCCTCGACCTGCGGTGGATGCAGCGCGGGCTGCGGCGTGCTCGTTAAGGTGCGTGACGGGCGTCCGATCAAGGTTGAAGGAAATCCTGAGCATCCGTTGAACAAGGGCGGTCTATGTCCGGTTGCGCACTCGATGGTCTTTGGCCTCTACGATGCACAGCGCGTCCAACAACCGCTCATCGGCGGAAAGGCAGTCTCGTGGAATGACGTTGACAGCCGGATAACGCAAAAGTTGGCGGAGATCAAAGCTTCGGGCGGAAAGGTTCGATTCTTGTCGAACACGATAATTAGTCCCAGCTCGCGGTCGACGATCAACAAGTTTCTTTCACAGTTCAAAGATGCAAAGCATATCATCTACGAACCTGTGTCTAATTCCGCGCTGCGTTTGGCCCACCTCCGTACGCACGGCGTAGAGACTACGCCATCATACAGGTTCGATCAGGCAAAAATAGTTGTAAGTTTTGGAGCCGATTTTTTAGGAACGTGGATCTCGCCGGCGGCATTCACGCGAGGCTATTCCGAAGGCCGTGATGTGAACGCTCGAAAGGGCGACATGCTGCGGCATATCCAATTTGAGTCGCGTCTTTCCCTGACGGGAGCAAACGCCGACAAGCGAGTGAAGATCTCTCCGACCGAAGAGTCGGCTGCTCTCTTGCTCCTCGCGAGGTTGGTTGCAAGCAAGAGCGGAGCGTCCGCATCGACCCCGCAAGCGATCGCTGCATTCGATTCCGGCAAGCTCTCTGCGCAAACGACGGCGGCGATCGAGAGTTGTGCGGACGAGCTTGTTCGCGGAAGGACGAGGTCGCTCGTGGTTTGCGGCTCAAACGACGTTGACAAGCACCAGGTCGTTAACTACATCAACAATGCTCTCGATAACTACGGCAAGGCGATCCTCCTCGGTTCTGCCGCGCAGGCGGGCCAGGGCCGTGATGAAGATTTTCAAACCCTCGTCCAGGAGATGAAGGACGGTGGGATCGCGGCGGTCTTTGTGTTGAACGCAAACCCTGCATACGATCATTTCGCAGGAGCGGACTTCTCTGCCGCTTTTAGCAAGGTTCCCCTGAAGGTGTCGCTGGGACCTTCGCTCGACGAGACCGCGTCGCAGGCAGACGTGGTCTGTCCAACGCACCATTTCCTTGAGTCCTGGGATGATGCTGAGCCGGTGAGTGGGGTGTTGAGTCTTACACAGCCGACCATCGCCCCATTGTTCAAAACGCGAGCTTACCAGGAAAGCCTGATGCGTTGGAGCGGCGACAACCGAAGCTACTACGACGCGCTCCGTACGGAATGGCAGACAACGCACCTTCCCGGGCAAACGCAGTTCAAGAGCTTCGATGACTTCTGGGACAAGTCGCTCCACGATGGAGTTTATCTTCCCCCGGCCGCCGACAGCGCGGTGCCTTCGTTCAGGAATGAGGGACTTGATGAAGCAGCAGCACGCTTGGCGACGCCAATCGATTCGGAAGGTTTCACACTGGAGCTCTATCCGAAAGTTACGATCCGTGACGGCCGGTTTTCTAACAACCCGTGGCTTCACGAGATCCCCGATCCAATAAGTAAGACCACGTGGGATAACTACGCAAGCATCTCCCCGGCAACCGCCGCAAAGTTCAACGTTACAGAAGGCCAGGTCGTTCGTCTCAAAAAGAACGAGATTTCTGTCGAGCTGCCTGTGCTCATACAAGTCGGACAGAGCGATGACACCATCGCGGCCGCAGTTGGTTATGGACGAACAAAGGCCGGCACGGTCGGCAACGGCATCGGTGCGAATGTTTTTCCATTCGTCGAATATTCGAACGGAACGTTCAGATACAAGACGGGCGGCATCACTCTCGAACCAACCTCGAATGCTGTTAGCTTTGCCAAGACCCAGACGGCCGATTCTGCAGAAGGTCGTCCGCTAATAAAAGAATACTCGCTCACAGAGTTCGTTGGCGGGCATCTTCACGAGAAGAGCGAAGAACAGATAGATCTTTGGAAGCCGCATGACTTTCCTGAACACAAATGGGGGATGGTTGTCGATCTGAACGCTTGTGTCGGGTGCAACGCGTGCGTCTTGAGCTGTCAGGCTGAGAACAACATTCCGGTTGTTGGTAAGGACGAGGTTCACCGTCGCCGTGAGATGCACTGGATGCGGATCGATCGATACTACGATGAAAGCCCGGAGGGTACGACAACGAGATTCCAGCCCATGACCTGTTCGCAGTGCGACAACGCATCTTGCGAGACGGTCTGCCCTGTGCTTGCAACAGTGCATTCGAGCGAAGGTTTGAATATGCAGGTCTATAACCGTTGCGTCGGGACGCGATACTGTGCGAACAACTGTCCCTTCAAGGTGCGTCGGTTCAATTGGTTCCTTTATCCGCACGATGATCCGATCGCAAATCTCGCCCTCAATCCGGACGTTACGGTCCGGAGTCGCGGCGTGATGGAAAAGTGTACGTTCTGTGTGCAGCGCATCGAGGAAGGAAAGATCCGTGCTCGCAATGAAGGACGGTCCATCAAAGATGGCGAGATCCAGACCGCCTGTCAGCAAAGCTGTCCGGCGAACGCGATCACGTTTGGCGACCTGAAAGACCTTAACAGCAAGGTGTCGACGCTCAGACACACAAAGCGGAATTACGTTCTATTGGAGGAACTAAATCTTCGTCAGGGCCTCACATATCTTGGAAAGGTTCGAAACGACGGCGAGGATCTGGAGGGATAATCTGCAATGGCAGCAGTCATTAAAGACCATACGTTTAATAATGCGGAAGAAGAGATACGGATCCAGGGTGAGATCGACCGCATCACACCGCATGCGGTCTATTCGCCGCTTCGTGAACCGCTCATTGATGAAAGCAAAACCTGCAGCGACGTAACGAGAGATATCAGCAGTCTGATCGAGCAGCCTCCGACAAGGGGTTGGTGGATCTTGTTCGGCATCTCTTTCGCTCTTCTCGTCGGCGGGATGATCGCGGCGGTCAACACAGTAACGATAGGGATCGGGACGTGGGGATTGAACAGGACCGTAGGTTGGGCGTTCGGCATCACCAATTTTGTGTTCTGGATCGGTATCGGCCACGCGGGGACTTTCATTTCCGCCATTCTCTACATCTTTTCTCAAAAGTGGCGAACATCGATCAATCGGTCCGCAGAAGCAATGACCCTGATCGCGGTAATGTGTGCGGGCATCTTCCCGATACTGCATATGGGACGCCCGTGGCTCTTCTATTGGATAATGCCCTATCCGAACACGCGCGGCTCTCTTTGGGTCAACTTCCGCTCGCCACTTCTATGGGATTTCTTCGCGATCTCTACGTACTTTACGATCTCACTCGTATTCTGGTATCTCGGGCTGATACCGGATCTTGCAACTGCTCGCGACAGGGCCAAAACTAAATGGCGACGTGTCTTTTACACGATCCTCAGCCTCGGCTGGAATGGGTCGAACAGAACTTGGTCGCGATATGAGACCGTGTACGGTGTTCTCGCGGCGCTTGCGACACCGCTCGTCCTTTCAGTGCACAGCATCGTCAGCTTCGACTTTGCAACTTCGCTGGTTCCCGGTTGGCATTCGACGATCTTCCCGCCTTACTTCGTCGCGGGGGCGGTCTTTTCGGGATTCGCGATGGTAACGACGCTGCTGATCCCTGTAAGAAAAGTAATGCGGCTCGAGGGATACATAACGATCCAGCATCTGGATAATATGTGCAAGATCACGCTCCTGACCGGTTCGATCGTCGGATTGTCGTATCTAACAGAACTATTCATCGGCTTCTACAGCGGAAATCCGAATGAGATATTCGTTATCCTGAACCGTATGGGTGGTCCATATGCCTGGGCGTATTGGGTGATGTTCAGCTGCAACGCTTTATTTCCGCAGCTATTTTGGTTCAAGGCGTTTCGAACGAAGATACCGCTCATTCTGACGCTCTGTATCCTCGTCAATGTCGGAATGTGGTTCGAGCGTTTCGTGATCATTGTAACTAGTCTGCATAGAGATTATCTGCCTTCGAGCTGGGCAATGTTCATCCCGACCATAACGGACGTTGGCCTTCTTGTCGGCAGCTTTGGATTGTTCTTCACGGCGTTCCTGATCTTCTTACGCCTCTTCCCCGTCATTTCGATGAACGAAGTAAAAGGAGTACTGCACTATGCGCGCGACTGAACCGAGCGAAAAGACCGTGCGATACGCGGCGGCCTTTTTCGACAACGAACACGACCTAATGGCAATTGCCGCAGAAGCGAGACTTCGAGCCTTTGTGATACAGGACGTTTTCTCACCGTATCCGATCCATGGAATGGATCGAGCAGTAGGCCTGAGAAGATCACGGCTCGGTTGGATAGCATTTGTAGCAGGAGCGCTGGGGCTGATCTCTGCGGTCCTACTCCAAGTTTGGACATCTGCCTACGATTGGCCGCTTAATGTCGGCGGCAAGCCGTTCAACTCATTTCCCCTTTTCGTTCCTGTGATGTTCGAGCTGACGGTGCTTTTCTCGGGGCTGATCTCGATCGGTGTGCTCTTTATGATGAATCGACTCTGGATCTTCAGCAAGAAGAAGATATTTGAGGGCGTGACGGACGACCGATTTGTTCTTGTATTGAAGCAGGAGGACGCCTCGTTCGACAATGCGGCGGCGGAACGTCTTTTTAGAAAATACAACGCCATCAAGGTAATGGAAGGTGATAAGTTCGTATGAAAAAGAGCCTATCAGCGGCACTATATGTTTTGCTTCCGGTCGTGGTGATCGGCGGGATGGTCGCCTTCAGCCGAGATCTTTCGAAACGGAACCGTGAGTTTCCAACTCAGATGGAGTATTCACCTGCGTATCTCTCACAGACCGCAAATCCGGTGCTGCCGAATGGGATGACCCTTCAGCCGCCGGTTCCGGGAACGGTTCGACGCGGTTTTATGCCCTTTCATTACGGACCGGGCCTTGATGAAGAAGCACGTGCCGGACGCGAGCTCACGAATCCTTTTAAACCCACCCAAGAGAATCTTGACCGCGGCAAATATATCTTCACTAACGATTGCGCTGTTTGCCATGGCGCGACCGGAGCGGGCGATGGCCCGATCATCCCCAAGTTCCCAAATCCGCCTTCGTACCATACGGACGCATCCAAGGCCCTGCCTGATGGAGCAATGTTCCATATCATCACGATGGGAAGAAACAATATGGGCTCATATGCGGCACAGGTCGCGCCCGACGACCGCTGGAAGGTGATCTTGTATATTCGCAGCCTGCAGCAAGGAAAGTGATCTATGGCAAGGAACGTTTTTAGAAATGCAATGGAGCGAAATGCCCTCTTTGGCATATTGGCAGTTGGGATAGTCGGTTCTGTTGTTGGAGCGATGTCGAGCGAACGCTTCTGGTTCAGTTTCCTGCAGAACGCTCTCTTTATGTTAACGCTCGCTCTCGGGGCGGCGTTGTTCATCGCGTTCAAATCCGTCTCAAATGCCGGCTGGGCGACCGTCCTCCGACGTGTACCCGAAGCGATGATGGCATCCGTCCCGGTCGGTGGATTGTGTTTACTGCTAGTCTTCTTTGGCCGAAATATTCTCTATCCCTGGACGAATCCGGCTGCGGAATCTCACGGTGCAGATCTTCAGCTCGGATTCAAACATCTGTGGCTCAGTACACCTTTCTTCTTTGGACGGATGGCGGTCTTTCTCGCTGTCTGGTGCGCGCTTATCTTTTTGATGCGGCGGGCGTCTTTTCAACAAGATCTGGACGGAAGCGTTGAACACACAAGGAAGCGAAAGATCTACTCGTCGATCTTTCTTGTCGTCTTCGCGATAACGTTTTCGCTTGCGTCATTTGATTGGATAATGTCGCTCGAACCGATGTTCTACAGCACGATCTTCGGCTTCTACACGATAGCGGGCACGCTTACGAGCAGCGCGGCGGCTATTACGATCTTAGTAATTCTTCTCAAGAAGCGCGGCCATCTTTCCGCGGTGGGCGATAAGCAGATGCACGCGCTCGGGCAGATCGTTATGGGCTTTGCGACGTTCTGGGCGTATATGTGGATCTCTCAATACTTGCTGATCTATTACGCCAATCTTCCGGAAGAGACCATCTATTACTACCGAAGAACCGGCTCAAACGGCTGGTTGACGCTATTCATCGTCAATCTCTTTCTGAACTGGGTGATCCCATTCGTGATGCTCCTTCCCCGACAGGTGAAGATGAATGCGAAATGGATGCTCGCCGCTTGCACGATAGTCCTGATGGGCCATTGGCTCGACCTCTATACGATGATCTTTCCGGCATTCTTTGCGAGCCCGATGATCGGCTACGTTGATATAGCCGTATTCGTTGGGTTTGCGGCGCTATTTTTGATCGTGTTCACGTTGAATCTCGATGCAGAACGGATGGTTCCGACCGGCGACCCATACCTAGAAGAAAGCGTCGATCGGGAGCATCTCGAGACCTTGTACAGCCTTCGAACCGGCTCGACGGTCGACGGTTAGTTGAGAGTGTTGAGCCTGAGCTCAGTTCTATTTTTGTTTCTCCGCGAGCTGTGACGCAAAGCTCATTAGGTAGCTCTATACGTTGCGAACGCACATATCTTACTTAATCGAATCGCCCGCCGGACCTGCGGGTATCGTTCAGAATAATGGCAATAATGAAAACAAGATCGTGGGCCGAACCATTCAAGATAAAAATGGTCGAGCTCCTAAAGATGACAACGCCCGCTCAACGCAAAAAGGCGATCAAGGATGCGGGATACAACACGTTCCTGCTGCGGTCTGAAGACGTCTACATCGACCTTCTGACCGACAGCGGTACATCTGCGATGAGCGACGCGCAATGGTCGGGGCTAATGCTCGGCGATGAGGCCTACGCCGGCAGCAAGAATTTTTACCATCTTGAGGCCGTTGTGAGAAAGTATTACGGCTATAAGTACATAATTCCTACGCACCAAGGCCGAGGTGCCGAGAATCTGCTATCGCAGGTGATGATCAGGAAGGGCGACGTGATCCCGGGGAATATGTATTTCACGACAACACGCCTTCATCAGGAACTCGCCGGCGGACGTTTTGTGGACGTGATCATCGACGAGGCCCACGATCCTGAAAGCCTGCATCCGTTCAAGGGTGATATTGACCTAAACAAGCTAGAGGTGCTGATCAAAAAACATGGAGCCGAGCGAATTCCGTATATCTGCGTCGCAACGACGGTGAATATGGCCGGCGGCCAGCCGGTCAGCATGGCAAATCTGAAAGCCCTTCGCGCCCTAACAGCAAAACACGAGATCAAGATTATGCTCGATATGACCCGCATCGCCGAGAATGCGTGGTTCATTCAGCAACGCGAGAAGGGATATGCGCGACGCAGCGTTGCATCCCTCGTGCGGGAGATCTGCAGCTACACGGACGGAGCCACCTTCAGCGGAAAAAAGGACGCGCTCGTCAATATCGGCGGTTTCCTAGCGTTGAACGACAAAGATAAGTTCGAAGAGGCGAGCAACCTGGTCGTGGTCTATGAAGGGCTCCACACATACGGCGGACTCGCCGGCCGTGATATGGAGGCAATGGCGATCGGTATTATTGAGTCGGTCCGGGATGACCACATGGATGCCCGCATCGGCCAGGTGCTCTATTTAGGCGACGAACTAAGCGAACGCGGCATTCCGATCGTCAAGCCTATCGGCGGCCATGGCATTTTTGTCGATGCGAAGAAGTTCTTGCCGCACTTGAAGCAGACAGATTTTCCGGCACAAGCACTCGCCGCCGAGCTCTACGAAGACGCCGGAATTCGTGCGATGGAGAGAGGGATTGTGTCCGCAGGGCGAAATTCGAAGACGGGCGATCACTACTTTCCAAAGCTGGAACTTGTAAGGCTTACGATCCCGCGCCGCGTATATACGCAGGCACATATGGACGTTATCGCGGAATCTGTTGACCGCGTTTACAACCGTCGGGATCGGATCCGCGGACTTGAAATGGTGTATGAACCGAAATACTTGAGGTTCTTTCAAGCGAGATTCAAGAAGAAATAGCGGTCGCAACGCGGCTTTAACATTGGTCAGATGCCGCTGAAGCCGCCGTCGATCTCAAATGCGGTCCCGGTCACGAAAGAAGCTTCATCCGATGCGAGATAAAGCACGGAGGCGGCAATTTCTTGCGGCGTCGCCATTCTCCCGAGAGCTTGTGTTGCTGACATCTCTTTGTACGCCTTTTCGGGATCGGTATACTCGGCGATGCGCTTCTTGACGAATGGCGTTTCAACTCGCCCTGGGCAGACTGCGACCGCCCGAATGCCGTCTTTTGCATGGTCGAGAGCGAGGCATTTCGTAAATCCGACCACCGCAAACTTCGTCGTGCAGTAGGCGAGTCGGTCGGCAATGGCAACAACGCCTCCGATCGACGCCATGTTGATCACAACGCCGCTGCTCCGATCGATCATTCCTGGGAGGAATGCCTTCGTAAGGTTGAATACTCCACGGACATTCACCGAGTAAAGACGATCAAGATCATCAGCCTCCGTCTGCAGTATTGTTCCGACATGGCCAATCCCCGCGTTATTTACGAGGATATCTAGGCTCCCACTCTGCTCAAGAACTGTCTTGCCGGTCTCTTTGCACGCTGCTTCGTCAGCGACATTCAACGCCAAGAACTTTACCTTGAGACTCGCCGCTGAAAGACGAGCAGCAGTCGCCTCTCCCGCGGCAGTATCGATATCTGTGAGATATACGAAGGCTCCGGCATTTGCGAGAACTTCAGCGATCGCCTCGCCGATGCCGGAGGCGGCTCCCGTTACCAACGCGGTTTTCCCCGTAAGATCGAACATAACGCATCTACAATTGGACTATCGGATTTCTAAGTACGCCCAGTCCTTCTATCTCAACCTCGGCAACGTCACCGTCCTTTAAAAAGACCTTCGGTGTTCGCGCGAATCCCACGCCGGGCGGAGTGCCGGTGGCGATGATGTCTCCCGGTTCCAGAGTAATGGTGCGCGAGATGAACTCGATCAATTCAGGAATGCGGAAGATCATCTGTCCCGTGCTCGAATCCTGTAGCGGCTTGCCATTCAGCCGAAAACTGATCCGAAGACCGTGTGGGTCTGCGATCTCGTCGCAAGTTGCGATGAATTCGCCCATCGGTGCAAAAGTATCGCACGATTTTCCACGCTGCCACTGCCCGTCAGCGAACTGCAGGTCGCGGGCGGAGACGTCGTTAAAATTCGTATATCCAAAGACATAGTTCATTGCATCGCCCGCCGCGACCATTCTTGCACGTCGTCCGATCACAACCGCGAGCTCCGCCTCATAATCAACTTCCGAGCTGTCGGCAGGAAGTTCGATAGCGGTGTCCGGACCAATGACTGCGGTCGAAAACTTCGAAAAAATAATAGGTGAGGTCGGAATCGCCATGCCGCTTTCTTCGGCGTGGTCTCGATAATTCAAGCCAACGCAAACGATCTTTCCCGGCTTCGGAACCGGTGCCGCAAGTCGTACCTCTTCGCGCTCAAAAATATGAGTCGTATTGCTGCGGACAGCATCTGCGGCCGGCGTAAGAAAATCCAAGTCCAGATCGAAACATTTTAGAATGTCGGCTTGCGAGAGGCCGTTGGGAAGGAATCCGGGAGTGAGATCCGCGATGCGGCCGTCCTCCAGAAGGCCGCCCATGTGATAACCAAGTCCTGACCGATCGGGTGTGTCAATTTTTCTGAATGCGACGAGTTTCATAGCTGTCTCAGTGCCATTGAGGGGTCGATTCAGTTTCCTTCCAGTCCTGCGATCGGCACCCATACGAACCGGGGTCGATAGAAGTCCGCGTAGATCGAATCGCCCGGTTTTGCGCCGAATGGAAGGTTGCTGTTGTACGAGATGAGGAGCTTTCCGTCACTTGTGAACTGCGGGTGCATATGCGGATTATAGACGCTCATTCCGGTCTGTAGTGATTGAGACTCCGTCATTCCGAGAAGCTTTCGCTGGCCCGCCGTAGGTGTGCGATAGACAAAATGCTTCGTATTAAATGGCCCCTGCGGCTCGCAAGCGGAATATAGGTAAAGGTCTTTCCAATCGGCATAGCCAACGGATGTATCGAACGTGACCATAACGAATGTCGGCCGGCCGTTTATGTTGAGGTGGCGGATACTTAGCTCATCGCTAACGCTATCTTTTGCCGGGATCAGCGACCGCCGACCGTTGAGGTCCTTTGAGAATTGTTTGCCGTTCCAAGCTTTCCAATTCTTCAGATCTGCAGCGAATTCTAAGCCTCGCGAGGCATCGACTTTTGCCAAGTAGAGCTTTTTATATTTATTGGCAGCATCGAGCGACGATCTCTGTACCCCCTCGATCCTTCCTTCGTTTCGCATTCCGTAGATAAAGAGCTCATTGTTCTGATTCACCCAAAGCGAGATACCCCAAATCGACTCGTCCGTCTTGTTCCTCAGGTCGACGATCTTTTCGATGGCGAGCGTATCGGCATCCAGCTGTGCGATCGCCTGTGACCGATACTTGATCCAGAAAGTTTTGTCGAAAGGCCTTGCAACATCCCATTCGTTCAGGAACATCCAGATCTTTTTCTTTCCACCAACTTCAACAACTATCGGATCGCCAAGCCAGTACATATGGTTCGGGTTTGTGCTTTTGGGCTTAAAATATGACGTTGAATAGCCGTTTTTGTCCTTTGGCCCGGTAAGGGTCCGCACCGTTTTCCCATCCTTTGATCGGACGACGACGCTGTTGTACACATAATGGATGACCTCCGGCTTAGGGCCGCAAAACGGCGGAAGGCAATTCGGCTTTCGCATACGGAGGCCATTACTGTTCGTAAACACGGTGCCATCGCCCGGCATTGCGGGATCTTCAGCGATGAATGAATCCGAGAAGAAGAATGCTGAATCGCCGTTCGGAAGCTCGATAGAGACCGTCGTATCACCGCCGGTCCAGCCCGGGCCATTGCGCGAAAAGAATTCGTCCCACTCCTTGGCTCGCTCACCTTTTCCCGGCGTGATGTCGCACTGTGGCAGCACCGCGGATGAAAGAAGCGCAACCACGATGATAACCAGCAAAGTAGTGCGGAACGGCATATTCATAACAGAATTAAAATGGAATATCTGGGCGGCGGGCGTCATTCGGATCAGCCCAACGTGTATTCGGGACGACCGGTGTCCAGTCCGGACGCAGGGGATCCTTGTCGTACGGATAGCCGCCAAGGTGTTTGTATAGCTCGGAGTACTCGGCGAGCTTCTCACGGTCAAGCGTTATGCCAAGGCCCGGCCCCTTCGGCACGGCGATACGGCCATTCTTGTACTCGAATTTGCCGCCAACTATCACGTCATCTGTCAAGTGATGATAATGGGCGTCTGCAGCGAATGTAAGATTCGGAATGACAGCGCCAAGATGCAGCATCGTCGCAAGTTGGATCCCGAGTTCGCCGGAGGAATGGACGGCGACGCCTAGTTGAAACGTCTCGCAAACACCTGCAGCTTTTACGCAGGGACGAATGCCGCCCCAGAACGTCGTATCAAGCAGGATAACGTCGATGGCAGTGTCGAGAACATTCGCCGCCAGCTGTTCAAAGTTGACGACGACGGTGTTCGTCGCAAGCGGCATGCGCACCTTTTCGCGGGTCCGACGCATTGCGTGCAGGCCGAAGACCGGATCTTCGAAATAGTCATTCCGAATGTCCTCGATCTGTTGGCCGAACCAGATCGCCTGCTCAGTTGACCACGAAGCGTTCGGGTCAAAGCGAAAGCTGTCGCCGCTTTGGGCATCGGTACCAAGTTCAGCAGCAAGGGCTCGGTAGCACTGCAATTCGTATTCGGGCGCAAAAACACCACCTTTTAGCTTGTGCGACGTAAAGCCGTACGTTTGCTTTAGCTCTTTAGCGTGTTCTATGAGTTGGTCGATCGTTCTGACCTCACCCGTTCCGGTACGTGGATCGGGATAGCGAAAGAACAAGTACGAGGCGAACGGTACCTCAGACTGCAGCTTTCCGCCAAGGATGTCATAGACCGGAACGTTCCATTTCTTGCCAAGAATGTCGAGGCATGCGAATTCAAGCGCAGCAAGTATCTGGGTACGATTGTTATAGAGCGATGCGGTCGGATTCGCGATCTTGAAACGCATCTCTTCCAGGTTCGCCGGATCGTGGCCAACCAGATAGCTCTTCATTGCCGCAAAAGCAGCCTCGGCGGATTCGCCACCGCCGCCCATTTCGCCTAGCCCCGTGATCCCCTCGTCTGTTTCGACTTCGACGATCGTCCGAACGAATCTTCCCCAATGGCAACCCGCGGCGTGACGCAGCGGAGCCTCAAGCGGGACAGTAACGGTGGTGGCCTTGATATCTGTGATCTTCATGTTAGCAAGCTCTAGTTAATGACCTTATGCTCCCGCAAGAATGCCCAGATCTCTGAATATGACATCTTATACTGTTCCTGCGTGAACATTCCGTGGTCGCCGCCTTTTATCGTTACGAGCTTGTTCGGAGCGTGTGCCTTATCGAGAGCGTCGGTGAGGCGGGTTGCCTGCGAATAGGGGACAACACTGTCCTTGTTGCCATGGATCGTAATGATAGGCGGCAGATCGCTTCGGACGTATGTAAGCGGCGAAACTTGATGGGCGATTTTCTCGGCATTTGCCTGGCTCCCCATCCACATCACTGCATAGTTCTTAAGATTCGGGCCCTGGAGAAGGTCGTTTACGTCTGTGATGCCGTACCAATTCACAATGGCCGCGACTTTAAGATCTTCGTCGCCATAGCATTGATTATCGAGCGGTGTGCCTTTTGGCAGCATTCCGGCAATGAGCGAAAGGTGGCCGCCGGCGGATTGTCCGGTAAGAACGATCTTTGACGTGTCGAACTTCCATTGCTTTGCATTGCGGAAGACCCAACGCACCGCACAGCGGACATCCTCAACGGCTGCCGGTGCGAGCGAATTCCCTGCCATCCGGTACTCGACATTCACGGCTCGCCAGCCACGTTCAAGGTACGGAAGCAGTTGATAGACGGCTCCCTCCTTCGCGCCGAACACCCATCCGCCACCGTGAATAAAGACGACGGTCGGCGTCGGTTCCGGATTGTCGCGCGGATACCAGATGTCGAGCTTTAGCTGCGTGTTGTTTGCTGTCGCGTAAACGACGTCCGGCTGCATCCAATATCGGTCGCCGATCTGCAGGAGCGTCGGCGTAGTCTCCTGGGCTAAAGTGGCGATAGATAGGGTAAGCACAAACGCCAGCAGATATATGTGCTTTGCGAAAACCCCGATAAGCGAACTTTTCTTCATTCTGCGTTCCTCGACCAGTCTATTTTACGCCGGTTTGACCCCTTCTTTCGTTGCGATGTGATTGCGGCCCTGATAGTGAATATTGCGGAGCTCGGCATGTTGGTCAAACCCGGTGAAATTCGGCTTCGCCTTGATCTCGCCAAACAATCCCGCGTTCACGCCGAAGATCGAGTCGATCACAGGCTCGAGATAATTACAGCCAGATACGCACGCCCAGTCATTGATGAACGGCGGATCGGATGGTGCTTTGATCGCACCGCCATTCGACTCCGCAGCGACAAAATCTTCAACAAAATGGGCTTGGGCGATCGGGCCCTGTTGGGCAGACTTCGCGAGGCCTTTGATCCATTCGCGCGCTACCGCATGCTCACCCGCCGCAAAGAGTCCGCTCAATGCGAGGGCCGGCCACGCACAATATGCTCCCGTCCACTGATGGTCAGGGCGAATGCTGAATGTCACATCAAGATCGCGTGTTGAGAGTGCGCGCATCCATGTCGGTGTTTGAAGCTCCCGTTGGAAGAATGCCACCATCTCCTTCTTCTGCTTTGCCGGCATCGTGTCGCCAATGGTCATTAGCGTTACACCAAAATCGTAACAATGATGCACCTCGTTATATGAGCCATCGGGGAGGCGGCATTTCCAGATACCTTTGCCATCTACGTAAAGCTCGTTGACGCGGCGTGCGAGGTCGGCCGCTTCCTTTCGGAAGGACGAAGCTTTATCTCGCTGCCCTTTATGCTCCAGTAGTTCGGCAGCGAATTGAAGATTATAGACATTTGCGGCATTCAGCCCAGCGACTTCGTGAACGTAACTCGAAACTGCTTCTAAGAGATTGGTGACGCCGCCGTAATCCGCAAGCCCGTGGCCATTTGTATCGAGTGCGCGCCAATGCTCTGCATATTGGATCAGCCGGTCGAAGACCTTAACGCCGCCGACTTCCTTGTCAAGCCAAGCTTGGTCGCCCGTCCAGCGAAGGTATTCCTTCGCCATTCGGGACATTGCATAGTCGTTTACGGAATACCATGGGCCGACACCCGCACCGGTCAGGAACTCGGTCCCAAAGTGCTTGTAAACATCGAGCTTCATCCAGGTCTCGATCATTCGCCTAAGCACTTCCGGATCGAGCATCGCGAGCAGCATCGCGCTCAAGGAAATGTCCCAAAGGAAGGTTGTTGTCTCCCAATATCTCGGGGCGAGCGTTACGTAGGTCGTCCCGTAAACTGAATGGGGGGTTGTGCGTCGAAAGAATAGCGCACTCATTGCGGCCGAATGATAAAGCCGCTTAACATCTTCGTCGGCAGTGATGAGTGTGGGAAGGTGTCCCGAAAAGATCTTGTTCCCCGGCGTAAAGGCCGCAACAAACTGGGCGTTCCATTCGTCCTCGGTTGCTTTCGCGACCTCGTCAAAGCGGTTCACAACGGCGTCGTAACCGCGACGAGCTTCATCTGCAGTCGCTCCCATCGAGTTCACGAACGTGACGGATCGCGATTCGCCCGGCGCAAGATCGAATTCATAGACCAACCAAGCGGGGAGAAGTTGAGCAGGTTTCGGCGATGAGCCCTGCAGAACGAACGCTTCCGTGCGTTTTGACTTGCAAAGGATCGCGTTTCGCTCGCTATCTATGACTCGGTCGTTGTCATATTCACCTGGAGAATAAGCCGCGTTCCACGGTGTAACGCTCTTGGTTGCGCCGCCGTTCACTGCCAGCTTGATCTCAGTTTTTCGTCGTTGCCTTCCCTTATTTGTGACCGACAGCTTAACGGCAGTTGTCATCGAACGAAAAGGGACGACGGTAACGCTGGAAAGCTCAAGGCCCTTGTACAAAGATCGGCGCTCGATACGGTCCGGCCGCCAGACGAACTCGATCGGCGTCTTTGTCGCCGCAAAATATTCGCCGTCCACGTAAAGGACGCCTGTCAGCAATTCGCCGCCTGCACCCAGCGGGGCGACGTTCATCTCGCCTTGCGCGAATGGCGGAAACGCAATACTGCGAACGGCTGCAACGTCCATTGCCGCCTGTGCACAGCCCCACTGATTCGTAAGTCCCGGCGGATTGAAGTGATCGCCGAAACGGTGCGTCATCACGACGCTCTGCATCGACGAGCAGTTTGGAATATCCGGGAGAGGAGAGGCTGAAGCCATCGACGGTTCCGGTTTCGCGGCAAAGACGTCGTTCTTTAAGAGCGCCGGCAATGCAAGGCTTGCTGATGCGGCTTTTAGAAAATCCCTTCGTTCAAGTTTACTCATAATCAATTCAAAGAAGCGCCATCGTCCGATCGCTATTCGATCTCAATTCGTATCGTTGCTGTTTCGTACGGTTTAAGGTTAATGGTCAGCGGATCAAGACTGGGTAGCGAGCCTAGAACTTTTTGCTCGGTCAAGTTTAGCAATGCAGCGGAACGGACCCTTACGGGCAACTTTACAGCAACCTTTACAGTTTTCCCGGCGAATTCCTGCAGTCGGAGGATGAAGGCCTTGTTGCCCGGTGGGTCGAGTGGTGAAGCACTGACGTCACCGCGTACCACGTTGTTGGTAGCCGGTTTTACTGCAACGATCTCGACGTTTGGCTGATCGACCGCAAAGAAGCCTGCCATCGGACGCAATGGCGCGGACTGCACGTATTCGGCTGTCAGCGGAACGTTAAACGCCCGCGCCATTCTCCTTGCTGACACATCATCACGTTTGCCACCTCCGGTAATGGCGTATTCGAAAACATAGTTTCCGCGCAGGCCGGGTTCGACGGTCGGCATATTCAGTACACCGAGATCGCTCGTATCTGCCTGAGAGGCATGACGGATCGCGCGGGAATAAAGAGTTGCTTCAGGCAGCGGAAACTTCCCTGTGTATAAAGCAGGAAATTCCTTTGGGGCACCGGCCGCCCGCATCTTCGTGCTTAGAAATCCAGGAAACACCCAATAGAAAGCCTGACGATGTGCAATAAGCGCGGTCGCAGAACCATTGGTCAACCCGATGATATGTTGTGTTGTTACGGAGTCATGCCGAGCGCCGGGCAGATAGTCATCGGGGAGCGTATCGAACCACTTTTGCCCGCCGCGCACTACTTTCAGCCCTTCTTTATCTATATTCATCGGGAACGCGAAGTAATAGGAATCGCTCCAATTACCGTCGCCCCCAACAAAAGGCATAAATGCGGGATCGAGTTCGTTGTGGATCTCGACGCGGTCGATAC
>JAANMW010000321.1_pt1 | contig 54988 bp, 48 predicted proteins | sample 7279671 | NCBI WGS metagenome assembly JAANMW01 (sample SAMN14094541, study PRJNA606508) | bioreactor metagenome | isolation source: A lab-scale SPAN reactor treating ammonium-rich wastewater day 247 | place: Ireland: Galway | collected 2017-09-19 | reverse complement strand
CAACCCGATACGACAAACTGCTCGCCAACTTCATGGGATTCGTCAAACTCGCCGCTATCGCCATCTGGCTAAGATAGTTAAATTGTCGCTACAACCTAGAGCGCGTTCGCCCGCGCAATACCTTCCAGGATCAGTCTGCGGGCGTCGTCAGCGTTGCCCCACTGCAGCACCTTGACCCACTTGCCGGGCTCGAGATCCTTGTAGTGCTCGAAGAAGTGCTGAATCTGCTGCAGCGTGATATCCGGCAGGTCGTCGTAGTTCTTGATCCTGTCATAACGCTGGGTCAGTTTCGACGTCGGGACGGCGATAATCTTCTCGTCGCCTCCCGCCTCGTCCTCCATCATAAGTACGCCGACGGGCCGAACGCTCATCACCGCGCCCGGCACGATCGCGCGGGTGTTGGCGACCAGAACGTCGCAGGGGTCGCCATCCTGTGACAGCGTGTGCGGTATGAAGCCGTAGTTACCGGGATAGCGCATCGCCGTGTAAAGAAACCGGTCGACCACCAGCGTGCCGGCATCCTTGTCCATCTCGTACTTGATCGGCTCGCCGCCGACCGGCACCTCGATGATGACATTTACCTCGTGTGGCGGATTGGGGCCGATCGAGATCGCGTCGATACGCATCGGGACTCCGTGAATTGAAGGGGGGCGGTCAATACGTGGTCGTCATACGCCGGCTTGATCCGGGTATCCATCTCTCTTCGAGATATCTTCGAGAAAAGCCTTTCGGAAAAAGATGGATGGCCCGTACCACGGCGAGCGCAGGCGCTGCCGTTCTTCGAACGACAACGCCGACCGGGATGCTGAATATCGACGATCGGAGATCGAACGTTTAACTCGTCCAGGCGAACGCGACCTTGTCGAGCGACTTTGCTCCGAACCTCTCGGAGGAGCGGGCGACCATGCGTCCGCCCAGCGCACAATAGAATTCCATGGCCGGTTCGTTGTCGGACAGCGCCCAGGTCACCACGCTTTTCAGGCCGCTCTGTATCAGATCGCGCCGGGCCGCGGCGAACAGCCGCCGGCCGAAGCCCAGGCCCTGGAATTCGGGGCGCAGGTAGAGTTCGTAGACTTCACCGTCGTACTGCAGGCTGCGGGCGCGGTTGCGGCCGTAATTGGCGTAGCCGGCGACCTGCTCGCCGAAAACCAGAACGCTGATGCGGCTGCCCTTGCGGATCGCGCTGTCCCACCATTGCGGGCCGCGCCGGTTGATCAGCTTTTCAAGCTCCGCGCCGGGAATGATGCCCTGATAGGCCGAGCGCCAGGACTCGTCGTGGGTCGCTGCGACCGCGGATGCATCCGCGACCTTGGCCGGCCGAAGTTCGATCAGGGTCGTGCTCATGGGTAGATCAAAGCAAGTCGGCGCGCGGTCTTCAAGGTCCATCGTTAATTAAGGGTTAATATGTGGATTTCGTGCACCACAGGTGCGACGTTTTGTATCTAAACGGGACAGCGGCGACGTGGGCGTGTGCGATTGGAAAGGTAGCGGAAGAGAAAACAGCACCATGAAGTTGTTGCCGCGCTCCGTTGCATCCGCAAGCTGTCCCGGCCTCCGCGCGCTGGTGGCATTGCCGGCCGCTGCAATGCGCTCTCGCACCTGCTGATGAAGGCTTATCCTTATTCCGCATTCCGCTCGGATGCGGACGATCAACGCCTCCTTGTCGCCAGCGCTTCCCGCGCCGCGCGCTCGCCGCTGTCGCGCGCGCCGTGCGCCGTGGAAAAGAAGTTCGGCGAGGTGGCTTCTCCCGCGAAGAACAGCCGGCCGTCGACGGGCGCGGCGAGGATGGCGCGGGCACAGGCCCGGCCCGGCAGCGCGTGGGAATAGGCGCCTTGCGCGAAGGGGTCGTTGGCCCAGCGCGATTCCGCGAGCGGTTTCAGTTTTCTGCGATAGCTTGAGCCGAGCAGCGCCGTGATTTCCTCGATCGCCTGCGCGGCGAATGCGCCGTCGCCGGCGTCTTCCAGTTCGCGCGCGAAGCTGCCGCCGAAAAAACCCTCGATGCAGGGCTGGCCGAACGGACGCAGGTGATAGGTTCCGATCTTCGTTCGCAGGATCGCGCCGCTCAGGTTGCCGTCTTTCGGCACCATGTTCTCCGGGTCGTCGAGGGCCAGCATGACCTTGTCGTCGACGCCGAGCGGCAGATCGGACGCAGCGTTCACTTTCGCGGGCAGTCCGGGATGGAAGCGGATCGATTCGTTCGCGAGCAGGTTGGTCGGGACCGTGACGATCACCTGCGTCGCCGACAGCGCGCCGTTCGATGTTTCGATGCGAATGCGCCGAGCGGAATGATCGATACGCTGAACCCGCGTGTTCAGCGCGACAGGGCGGGGCTGGGCGTAGGCCCCGATCAGCGCGCCGTAGCCGCGGCGCACCCGCCAGTTTATCTTTGTATCTTCGTAGGCCGTCGTGTCGCGAACCGAGACGCCGTCGAGCTCGCAGCCGTTCACATAGGTCGAGACGGCGTCGATGACCGGATTCCAGCGATTGCCCTGTTCGAGATACCGGCTGGCGACGTCATCGTCATCGTCATAGGCATCGTTCTTCGCTGCTTTCTGGATGCGGTCGTCGAACGCATCCAGCGCGGCAAGGAAGTTCTCTCGCTCGGCCTCAGTGAATCCGGCGGCAAAACTTTGCTCGCGCCATGGGGGCGGCGTCCTGTCGATTTTGAATCCGAGCCTGCCTGCGATCGCAACGAAAGAGTTTCTGTCGGCTGAATGCAGCCAGCCGCAGCCGAGATCGAAGAGGATACCGGGGGCGGGGACAATGGTGTGGGCGCGTCCGCCGACGCGGTCGCGGGCTTCCAGCACGATGACGGAGAGGCCGGAGTCTTTCAGGGCATCGGCCGCGCCGAGCCCGGCGGCTCCGGCTCCGATAATGGCGACATCGATGTTGGACAAAAGACTTTGCGACATGTCGCCACTCTGACTAGAGCCTGTTTCTGATGGAATCAGAAGCGGGCTCTATGATTTTATTTTGACGCTTTTCCTTCACGCGAACCGGTCATCCATCCTCGGGCCAAGCCCGAGGACATGCTTCGCTCGGAAACGCTCTATTGTTTCGGTAGTTTCGCCTTCAGCGCATAGAGCGCATCCAGCGCTTCACGCGGTGACATCTCGTCGGGGTGCAGGGATTTCAACGCTTCGATCAAGGGAGCGGTTTCGCCCCGCGGCGCGGATTCGCCGGCGTCGCGCGAGGGGACCGCGAACAGCGGCAGATCATCCACCAGCGCTCGCACGGTCGATCCGCGATCCTGCGCCTCCAGTTTCGCCAGCACTGATTTCGCGCGCGCAATGACCGATGGAGGAAGCCCCGCGAGCCTGGCCACCTGAATGCCGTAGGAGCGGTCGGCGGCGCCGGGCAGCACCTCATGCAGAAACACCACTTCGCCGTGCCATTCCTTGACCCGGACGGTGGCGTTGAACAGCCGCGGCAGCTTTGCCGACAGCGCGGTGAGCTCGTGGTAGTGCGTGGCGAACAGCGCACGGCACCGGTTGTTTTCGTGCAGGTGCTCGATGGTCGCCCACGCGATCGACAGCCCGTCGAAGGTCGCTGTGCCGCGACCGATCTCGTCGAGAATGACCAGCGCGCGTTCCGACGCCTGATTGAGGATGACGGCCGTTTCCACCATCTCGACCATGAAGGTCGAGCGCCCGCGCGCAAGATCGTCGGCGGCGCCCACGCGCGAGAACAGCCGGTCGATGATGCCGATGCGCGCGCGGCTCGCCGGCACGAAACTGCCGATCTGCGCCATCAGCGCGATCAGCGCGTTCTGGCGCAGGAAGGTGGACTTTCCCGCCATGTTCGGGCCGGTGAGCAGCCAGATCTGTCCGGACTCCTCGCTTCCTTCCACCGGAGGAGGTGGCGGCGACAGATCGCAGGCGTTGGCGATGAACGGCTGGCCCGTGCGCTTCAGCGCCTGCTCGACCACCGGATGCCGCCCGCCTTCGATCGCGAAGCTGAGCGAGGCGTCAATGTCCGGCCGGGTATAGTTCTCGTCGATCGCGAGCTTTGCGAGCGAGGCCGCGACGTCCAGTTGCGCGAAGGCGTGCGCGGCGTTGCGTATTTCGTCACCGTTCCGGATCGCCATCGCGGCAAGCCGGTCGAAGATGTCGAGCTCAAGACCAAGCGCGCGTTCGCCGGCATTGGCGATCCTGGCTTCTATTTCACCGAGTTCCGACGTGGTGAAGCGCACCTGACCGGCCAGTGTCTGGCGATGGATGAAGGTGGCATTCAGGGGAGCGCTCATCAGCCGATCGGCGTGCTGCGCCGTCACCTCGACGAAATAGCCGAGCACGTTGTTATGGCGGATCTTGAGCGTCTTGACGCCCGTCTCCTCGGCGTAGCGGGCCTGCATCGCGGCGACGACGAGGCGGGAATCGTCGCGCAGCTTTCGTGCCTCGTCGAGCGCTGTGTCATAGCCATCGCGGACGAAGCCGCCGTCGCGCTTCATCAGTGGCAGGTTGTCGGACAGCGCATTGCCGAGTTCGTGCGCGAGCTCGCGGGAGGGTTGTCGCAGCGCCTGCATCGCCGCGGCGATTCCCTCCGGCGGATCGGAAAGCTCCGCAAGCCGCGCCAGCGCCTGGTCGGCCGCCATGATGCCGTCGCGCAGACCCGCGAGGTCGCGCGGCCCGCCGCGCCCGAGCGAGAGCCGCGCCAGCGCCCGCGACATGTCAGGCGCGGTCCGCAGGATGGCGCGGACGTCGTCGCGCGCCGCGCTGTCGGAGGCCAAGGCGGCGACGGCGTCGAGCCGCCGGGTGATCGCGGCCGTATCGGTCAGCGGGGCCGCCAGCCGTTGCGCGAGGAGGCGCGATCCCGCCGCCGTCATGGTGCGGTCGATGGCGTCGAGCAGCGAACCGCGCCGTTCGCCGGCGAGCGTGCGCGTCAGTTCGAGGTTGGCGCGCGTCGCGGGATCGATCGCCATGGTGCTGCCGGACGCCTCGCGTGACGGCGGCGACAGCGGAGGCCGTTGGCCGATCTGGGTGCGGTCGATATAGGTGACGGCGGCGGCGGCCGCGGTCGCTTCCAGCCGCGACATCACGCTGAGGCCGTCCATGGTGGCCACGGCGAAGTAATCGCACAGCCGACGTTCGGCGGTCGCGCCGTCGAAGGCGTCGCGGGGCAGCGGCGTCACCGACGGCAGTTCGCGCAGCAGCGCGCCGAGGTCGGGATCGCCATGCAGCGTGTCGGAGACGATCACCTCGGTGGGGTTGATGCGCGCCAGCGTCGCCGCGAGTTCATTGGCTAGGCATTCGGTAACCATGAACTCAGCGGTCGAGATGTCGATCCAGGCCAGCGCGAAGCGATCGACACCGGAGGACTCTCGCGCTCGCGCCAATGCCAGCAGGTAATTGTTGGCGTGGGCGTCGAGCAGCGCGTCCTCGGTCAGCGTGCCGGGGGTAACAAGGCGCACGACGTCCCGGCGCACCACGCTCTTGTTGCCGCGTTTGCGCGCGGCGGACGGATCCTCGGTCTGCTCGCACACCGCGACGCGGTGGCCGGCTGCGATCAGCCGGTGCAGGTAGTCGTCCGAGCGTTCGACCGGAACGCCGCACATCGGGATGTCCTCGCCCTGATGCTTGCCGCGTTTGGTCAGGGTGATGCCGAGCGCGCGCGAGGCAATTTCGGCGTCCTCGAAGAACAGCTCGTAGAAATCGCCCATCCGGTAGAACAGCAGCAGGCCGGGATTGGCCGCCTTGATTTCAAGGTACTGTTCCATCATCGGCGTCACCCGCGCGAAAGCGGGGTCTGGCGATGTCGAAACGGCGCGCTGGGTGGTCATGGAGGTGAAGCTACAAAGTTTCAGCGCGGGTTCCTATGACCTTGCGGCGGCGGTGAGCGTTTTCCACGCATCGCTTCTGGGCCGCGCCGTGAAGCATTGTGTTTTTCGCCCTACTCATGAAGCTAGAGAAGAAACAGAAGCTGATCAGGATCAGGGGACGGTGGCCCATGCCCCCACGAGGCGCGGGTAGAAAACGCAATATTCGTCGGAAGCAACTTCCTCCAACAGCCGCTGGCGCAGCGTATCGAGCCCTACGATTTCCTCGGTCGCTATTCCCAGCTTCACGATCGCCGGCAGCATGCTGCGCACGGAGTCGATCAGGAAGTCCATCGCGGCCTCGTCAGCGGCCGTTATCCGGGTGAGCCCGGCCATCTGCGGCGTCAGACCCGCGGCACGGAAGGTGCTGAACAGCGCCACCCCCATATCGATCTGGCGTCCGATCCGGCGATAGACCTCGCAGATCCAGCCGAGGCATTGTTGAAAAAGCGTCAACGGCGGATAAACCGCCGCCGTACTCAGATCGAATTCGATAAACGAGATGATCGCTCCCGTCCGCAGACGGTCGCGCAGCCTGCTCAGCGCCTCGGCCGGATTCGCAAGATGGATAAGGATGAATCGACCGATGACGGCGTCGAACCGCGAACAGTCCTCAAGACTTTCGAGCGTTCCCGGCGACAAGCTCACCCAGCTCTTGCCGTCGGCATCGAGTCGCATCCGCGCAATCGCCAGCGCCTCGGCGGCGGGATCGATTCCCTTCAGGCTTCCCGATTGTGAAACAAGGTCCGCGGCAATCAGGGAAACATCGCCAACGCCGCAACCGACATCGAGAACCTGCATCCCCTTTTTCAATCCGGCGCGCACGAGAAGATCACGCGTGAGACCGGAGAACAGCGCGCCCTGGCTGCCAAGCCTTTCGAGTTCTTGATCGGAATGACCCAACACATAATTTGCGCGGGCCTTGCCATCCTGATCTTCGACCGTCGCAGTGCCGGCTTCGGAAAGAGGCGGATTACTCACAATCTCTCCTAAATCTTTAACACCTTTTACATTTTATCGTGCCTAGGCTGGGAACAGAGGTAGGAAGATGTTGTCGCGCACGATCGAGACGTCACAGGGGCGGTTAGCTTTCCTGGAAAGTTCAGGGAGCGGCACGCCTGTCGTTTTTATACATGGAAACTCGACCTGTCGTGACGTATTTCGGCATCAATTCGAAACGACGCTGGCGACGACACAGCGCATCATCGCGATCGATCTGCCTGGTCACGGACAATCGGATGACGCGCTGGATCCGCAAAAGGCCTACACCATTCCCGGTTATGCGGCGACGCTGATCGAGGCGTTGCGATCACTGAACGTCACACGGGCGGCGCTTGTCGGCTGGTCGCTGGGTGGACATATCAGCCTCGAAATGATCGGGCAGGGATTTGATGTCGCGGGCGCCATGATCATCGGCGCGCCGCCCATCAAGCGCGGTATTCTGGGGATGGTCCGCGGCTTTCAGGCACAGCTCGATCTGCTGCTCGCAACCAAAAGCGCGCTGAATGCGCGTGACATCAGCCGATTCGCGCGTGCCTGCGTCGGCGAGAAGTACGCGGCGCAGCTCCATGACACGATCGCGCGCACGGACCGTCGCGCGCGCCAGGTTCTGGGGCGTGGATTACGATCCGGGCTCGGCGTCGATCAACGCTGGGTCGTCGAAAACCTGCCGACACCGATCGCCGTGGTCAACGGTTCCGAGGAGCCCTTCGCGCGCCTCGACTATGTGGCAGGCATCTCTTATGCCGCCCTTTGGGATCGTCGTTGCCACATCATCGACGGCGTCGGCCACGCGCCCTTCCTCGAAGCGCCCGAGCGGTTCAATCCGCTGCTCCTCCGCTTTCTGGGTGATATCCATTGCAGCCGCATCGACGGTACAACGCAGCCCCAAATCCGCAGCGTTGCCTGAGCGCGGCAAGCCTCACCAGCCAAACCTCACCCAGCCAGGCCTCTCCCCAGCCTAGGCGTCCCCGAGCGCCTGAACCCTTCGAAGGCGTTTCGAAAGGGCATCGATTCCGCGATTCCGCGTAGCTCTCGACCTCGCGCCTCCGAGCCTCGATCACCGCGACGGCGGACGCTGGTGCATCGCCACCTGATCGATTTCCGCATCGGCTGCGAACCCGAATGAGCTGGAGCCTCTGCGAGTTCATGATGTGGCGCGCTGGAGGTTGTTATGTTATATTGCATCGCAATAAGATTTGAGAAAGTTGTCGGGATGATTCTGAAATGGGGAGCGGAACTGGTTCAAACGGGTTAATGGATAATCGAATGACCGCGACCAGACCGACATTTCCCGTTCCGGGACATGACCACGACCGCTGCGCCGCGGAGGCGATCAGCCACGCGGAGCAAATCTGCGCGCGGCGCGGCCAGAAATTCACGCCTATCCGTCGTCAGGTGCTCCAGGCGCTGCTGTCGAGCCATCGGCCTCTCGGCGCCTATGAGGTGATCGAGGAACTGGCGAAATCGATCTCGCGCCCGGCGCCGATCACGGTCTATCGCGCGCTCGATTTCCTGATGGGGAACGGTCTGGTTCACCGGATCGAAAGCCGCAACGCGTTTCTGGCCTGCGGACACGACCATGATGAGAGCGCGATGGTGGCGTTTCTGATTTGCGAGCAGTGCGGTTCGGTCGGCGAGATTCCAGCAAGCCGCGTGGCGCGGAGCCTGAGCGATGCCGTCCGCAGCACGGGGTTCACACCGAAACTATCCGTGGTTGAAATCACCGGCACCTGCGCGCATTGCCAGAACGCTTCCTAGACGAGTCGCTTGCCGCTCATTTCCGTTGTCCGTTGAACTGATCAGCCAACGAAAAGTTTGTTACATTTCAATGATTTGAATTATTCCCGGCGAATTGCCCCCTTTTGAGTTGATCTGCCCTTTGTTTTGGTTCGGGAGACTGGCTATCTGATGCTTGGAGAAGCGGCTTTCGGTGTCGCGGCGCTGTGGTAAAGGCTGGCCGCCGGCCGGCGACCGTCGCTTCTGAACTGTTGCATTGATCCGTTGCTGAACATTACGAAAACCTGATATTTGAGACCCCATGAACAAGCTCGAAAATCCGTCGCAACTCGACGCTGCAGGCCCCAAACCACGGCACAACACCACGCGGGTGATGGTCGGCAATGTCGCCGTCGGCGGCGGCGCGCCGATCGTGGTGCAATCCATGACCAACACCGACACCGCTGACGTCGAGGGCACGATCGCCCAGGTCGCGGCCTTGTCGCGCGCGGGGTCGGAAATGGTCCGCATTACGGTGGACCGCGACGAGGCCGCCGCCGCCGTGCCGCATATCCGCGACGGCCTGCGCAAGCGCGGCATCACTACCCCGCTGATCGGCGATTTCCATTATATCGGCCACAAGCTGCTTGCCGATCATCCGGCCTGCGCCGAGGCGCTCGACAAGTACCGGATCAATCCGGGCAATGTCGGTTTCAAGGACAAGCGCGACAAGCAGTTCACCGACATCGTCGAAACGGCGATCAAGTACGGCAAGGCGGTGCGGATCGGGGCCAACTGGGGCTCGCTCGATCAGGAGCTGCTGACGCACCTGATGGAGGAGAACGCCAATTCGGCCGCGCCGCTCGACGCCCGCGCGGTGACGCGCGAGGCGATGGTGCAGTCGGCGTTGCTGTCGGCGAAGCGCGCCGAGGAAATCGGCCTGCCGAAGACCAGGATGGTTCTGTCGGCGAAGGTCTCGGCGGTGCAGGATCTGATCGCTGTCTATCAGACGCTGGCGCGGCGCTCCGATTACGCGATCCATCTCGGTCTCACCGAGGCCGGCATGGGCTCAAAGGGCATCGTTGCCTCAAGCGCCGCGCTCGGCATCCTGCTCCAGCAGGGCATCGGCGACACCATCCGGATTTCGCTGACGCCGGAGCCCGGCGGCGACCGCACGCTGGAAGTTCAGGTCGCGCAGGAACTGTTGCAGACTATGGGCTTTCGGACCTTCGTGCCGCTGGTCGCGGCCTGTCCGGGCTGCGGGCGCACCACCTCCACCACGTTCCAGGAACTGGCGCGGTCGATCCAGGATTTCATCCGCGACGAAATGCCGAATTGGAAGGCCCAGTATCCGGGCGTCGAGCAGCTCAACGTCGCGGTCATGGGCTGCATCGTCAACGGTCCCGGCGAATCCAAGCATGCCGATATCGGCATATCGCTGCCGGGCACGGGCGAGGCACCGGCCGCGCCGGTCTTCGTAGACGGCAAGAAGTTCAAGACGCTGCGGGGACCGGCGATCGCGCAGGACTTCAAGGCGCTGGTGATCGATTACATCGAGCAGCGTTATGGCAACGCCGCCAAGGCGCCGGCCGAAGTGGTGAGCGCGGCGGAGTAGCCGGCTTATAGCGTTTTCGAGCGAAGCATGTCCTCGGGCTTGACCCGAGGATGGAAGCCGTTCGCGTGAAGAAAACGCGTCAAAACAACAATCCAGATCACGATGGTTTTGGATCGAATCGATCCAAAACCATAAACGTGATCGATTCTAATATTTTGAGACGCGGGATGCGGGCGGAAAACCGCACCACACTTTTCCTCATCCCGCTCCAGTTAATTGATTGAGCATCGGATTTATCCCGAAACCGGTTCCTACTTTCGGGCCCGATGCTCTAGAGCATTTTCCGGCGAAGTGGATACCGGTTCGCCGCAAGAAAATGCGACCAGACAATAATTTCTAGAGCATGGTTCGATTCAACGTGAACGGATCATGCTCTGGAGCTTCGCTTCTGGTTCAATCAGAAGCGATAATGCCCTAGCTCTTGCGGTCGGCGACGAAGTGCGCGGCAGCGCGCAGCACGTCGCCGCGTGTCCCGAACACCGACAAAGCCTCGTCCGCCTTCGCCAGAAGATCCCGAACCCGTTTCTTGGCGCCATCGATGCCGAGCTGGGTGACGAAAGTGGTCTTGCCGAGCGCTGCGTCGGCTCCGGCCGGCTTGCCGAGCGCTGCCGCGTCGCTTTCGACATCGAGAAGATCGTCTGCGATCTGGAAGGCTTCGCCCAGCGCGCGGCCGTAAGCGTCGAGAGCCTGATAGTCCTTTTGCGAGGCCTGGCCGAGCAGCGCGCCGGCGATGCAGCCGAAGCGGAGCAGCGCGCCCGTCTTCATCTGCTGCACGCGCGCCACGTCGACCGGCCCGCGGTCGCCGAAGCGGCCTTCGCCGGCGAGATCGAGCAACTGCCCGCCGACCATGCCGCCAATGCCGGCGGCGCGCGCCAGCGCGCGCGTCAGCAACAGGCGGACGGCGGGATCGTCATGGACTTCGTCGCGGGTGATGATGTCGAAGGCAAGTGTCAGAAGACCGTCGCCGGCGAGGATTGCTGTGGCGTCGTCGGTGGTCTTGTGCAGGGTCGGACGCCCCCGGCGCAGGTCACTGTTGTCCATCGCCGGCAGGTCGTCATGAATCAATGAATAGCAATGGATGCATTCGAGCGCCGCGCCGGCCAGCAGCGCCGCCTCGCGCGGGACGCCGAACACGGCCGAACTTTCCACCACGAGAAACGGCCGCAGCCGCTTGCCGCCGCCGAGCGAGGAATAGCGCATGGCGTCCATCAGCCGCTTGGGCCGGGCGATTTCGTCAGGCAGGGCAGTATCGGAAAGCAGCTTTTCCAGCACGGCCTCGGTCTCGTCCGCCGTGGTGTCAAGGCGCTTCGCGAAATCGGCGGATGAAAGTCCTGACGTCATCAAAGGGCTCCGAAAAATGAAAACGGCGTCCTCGCCGCGAAAGTCCGGCGAGGTCGATTTTTGCCGGACAATCCTTCATGGTATCGGCTTCGTCAATTCCGGCCGGCCGGCAATCTGCCGCCGCCTCCGGTGTCATCAAGGGTGATTTCGTGAAGGCTCCTCGTCGCGGACACGGTGAACCTGCCCGCCGATCGATTGAAGGCTTTGCGGCCTGATGCGACGGGCGATCCGCGTCATGGCGCTAACCGCCATCGGCCTGCTCTTGCTGCCTTATCTGCTGACGCCGCTGTATCGGATCGGCCATCCGGTCTCGACGCTGATGATATGGCGCACGCTTTCGGGCGCGCCGATGTCGCGGCAGTGGATCGATTTCGCCGCGCTTTCGCCGTCGCTGCCGCGTTCCGTGGTCGCGTCGGAGGACGCCAAATTCTGTAGCCATCAGGGCATCGATTGGGATTCGCTGCGGGAAGTGCTCGACGATGCCGAGGACGGCGAATTCAAGCGCGGCGGCTCCACCATCACGCAGCAGGTGGCGAAAAATCTGTTTCTCTGGCCGGGACGCAGCATGGTCCGCAAGGCGCTGGAATTTCCGTTGGCGATGTGGATCGATGCGGTGCTGTCCAAGCAGCGGATTCTCGAAATCTATCTGAACATCGCGGAATGGGGCCCGGGCGGCCAGTTCGGTATCGAGGCAGGGTCGCGCTATGCTTTCGGGCGATCCGCGGCCAGTCTGACGGCCCGGGAGGCGGCGCTGATGGCGGCGATCCTGCCCAACCCGGTCCGGCGCAGCGCCCGAAAGCCGGGTCCGGGCGTTCGCCGGCTGGCCGGGACCTATATGGCCCGGGCCCGGGCGGCTGAACTGCGCGGTTGCTGGAGCGGCAATCGTAGCCTATAAGGCCGGGCTTATCAGCATTCAGCTCGCGCGTTCGGGATTCGTCGCGCCTGCCCACCGACGTTCCGAGACGGAACTCGGCAACATCCTGCAAGGACATCGGATATGGCCGTTCCAAGAAGAAAGACATCGCCGTCGCGGCGCGGCATGCGCCGTTCGGCGGATGCGCTCAGCAAACCGACCTACGCCGAGGATAAGGACTCCGGCGAACTGCGCCGCCCCCACCATCTCGACCTGAAAACCGGCATGTACAAGGGCCGTCAGGTTTTGAAGGCCAAGAGCGACTCCTGAGTACAGGCCCGGTTGGGCGTGTGGTCCGGAACCAGCGGGGCTGGGCTGGACTGAAGAGGAAGCGCAGGGGCGGAGGAGTTCGGCAGGCGGGTCAACGTTCCCGCCTGAATGAAGGAGGCCTTGGCGATGTCCGTGATCGGTTTCCCTCTGCTTCTGGTTCCCCTGGCGATCTGCAACATCATCGTCTTCCTGATGCCGGGCGTCCTCTTGACGGAGCCCGTTCTCACATTGACCTTGATGTCCGGCGTGTCCTGGACGGTGACGCTCGGGGACACGCTGCTCGCGCTCGGCATCGTCCTGTTGCTGTTTGAGATTATCAAGGGCGTTCGCCCGGGCGGCAAGTATCTCACCGACCACCTGCTGTCGCTGGCGGTGTTCGGGGGCGCCGCGGCGCAATTCGTGATGCTGCCGCAATTCGGCTCGTCGACCTACTTCATGCTGTCGCTGCTGGCGCTGGTCGATTTCCTCGCCGGCTTCGTCTTGCGCGGACGAAGGCCGGCTCGCGTGCTTGCCGTACCGTCGCAAGGCGTAGCGGAGGAGGCGGAAGCACACGAACCGCGCGCCGATCCGGCGTCCGCATCCATGGCGGCGTCGGCTTCATCGCAGGAGCCTGCTCACGCGTCAGCGCCTGCCGCCGAATCGGCTCCCGAGCGAGCCCCCGAGCAGGCGATCGTTCATGCCGAGACTGGACCTGGCGGGACTAGGCTTGAGGGGACGGGACAGGTTGAGTCCGGGCAAGCCGAGGCGGCCAGAACCAAACCGCATCCGGATGTTCCCGGTCCGGACATCCAGCAGCGCAATCCAGACTAAGTATCGATTGCCTCATAAGTATCGATTGCCTCAGATGGTGCGGAGCAGCCGCGGACCAGTCTGCGCGCCAGCTTGATTCCGCTCGCCCGTCGAATGATAGGCGGCCTGTGCAACCTGCGGCGAAGCACGGCGGAATATCCGCGTCTGTGGACTATGTTCCGCGATGGCGATCAGTTGCGCGACAAAGAACACGTCATGGCGGGTCGCGCAACGCGGAACAGGCCGATGCTCCACCGGCGCGACGGCTGAGATTGGCCGGGATCCCGTGGATTTTGTCGCGCCGTCACGGTCCGGCCGCGCGGTATTGGCGGCGATCCCAGATATCCGGCCGGTTCCCGTAATTGTCATCGTTCGTCCCAGCCTGTGGGAATGTGTTGTTCCGGAACAATGTGCCCCGGGTGAGCAACCACCGTGGCAAAAGCCGTGCCGGAACTTCATTTCGGGGAAGGAAACTCCATTTAAGTTGGGAATGGCGGTTTTTCAGATTGTTCACGAACTTTACCTAGCGTGAACGGGTTGGAACACCCTATTCTTCAGAAGGGAATCACTTGCAGCGTCCCATAATGAGGCGACCGTGACATCCGCCATTTCACCGGCAGTCAATCCCTCGTCGGGCGCCGATGCGCCACAAGCCGCCCACGCGTCGGCTCGTCTGCCTCAGGCAACTCAGGAGCCGCGCGTGTCGGCGATCCTCACAGCGCTCGGCCGGGCCGCGTTTGTGTGGGATATTCCAAGCGACACGATAACCTGGACCGAGGGAGCGGCGTCGATCTTTCAAGGCATCGACCCGTTCCTGCTCGCGACCGGAGCCCGGTATGGACGCCTGATCGAACCGTCGGGATCGGCCCGTACCAATATCTTTTCCGCCGCGCCAACCGCCCGGCGGCGCTTTGAGGAGGGAGTACCCTATTTCATCGAGTATGGCGTGCGCGCCAGCGCCTCCGCGCCGATGCTGTGGATCGAGGAAGCCGGATGCTGGTTCGCCGACGCCGATGGCAAGGCGGTGCGCGTCGAAGGCATCGTGCGGCTTGAGAATGAGCGGCGGGCGCGAGACGAGCAACTGATCAACCTGTCCCGGAACGATGCCCTCACAGGCGAGCTCAATCGCACCTATCTGACAGCGGCTCTCGCCGAAGCGATCGAGGAAGCCGCGCGCTACCGCACGCCGGTCGCCTTCATGATGATCGGGATCGATCACCTCGCGCGCATCAACAATGCTTTCGGCTTCGATGTCGCCGATGAGGTGATCAGCGATGTCGCCAGGCGCATCCGAAGGCGGTTGCGCAGCGGCGACATTCTTGGCCGCTTTTCCGGCAACAGGTTCGGGGTGATCCTGAAGAACTGCGGCCTGGATGAGGTGAGCATCGCCGCCGAACGCCTTCTGGCGGGCATCCGCGAAGAGATCGTGATGACCAAATCCGGCCCCGTTTCGGTCACCGCCTCGATCGGCGCCGTTCTGGCACCGCGTTATGCGCAGACCGCCGATGAAGCGATCAATCGCGCTCAGGAAATCCTCGAAGTTGCGAAATGCCGCCGCTGCGGTTCGCTCGCAGTGTGGCGACCCGATACCGAGCGTGAGGCGCAACGCCGGATCAACATCCGGGTGACCGACGAGATCGTCACCGCGTTGAACGAGCGCCGCATCCTCACCGCTTTCGAGCGGGTCGTCGACGCGCGCACGCGCGAAGCGGCGTTTTATGAGTGCCTGGTGCGGATGCAGCAACAGAATGGTCAGATCGTGCTCGCGCCCGATGTCGTGCCGGTCGCGGAGAAGCTTGGCCTGATCCGTCTGGTCGATCATCGCGTGCTCGAGCTTGTGATCGCCGAACTCGCGGAAACGCCCCACGTTCAGCTCAGTCTCAATATCTCGCCGGAAACCACCATGGACGTCGACTGGTGGGCGGCGATCGAAGCACTGATGGGTGCGCATCCCGGCGTGGCCGAGCGCCTGATCGTGGAGATTACCGAAACCGCGGCGATTCAGGATGTCGACGATGTCCAGCGGTTCGTTACGCGGTTGAAGAATCTGGGCAGCCGCATCGCGATCGACGATTTCGGCGCCGGCTACACCTCGTTCCGGAACCTGCGCAAGCTCGGCGTGGACATCGTCAAGATCGACGGCGCGTTCGTGCAGAACCTGGCGCGCTCCTCCGACGACCGGGCGTTCGTGCAGACACTGATCGATCTCGCGCGCCGGCTCGATATCAGAACGGTCGCCGAGTGGGTTCAGGACGAGCAGTCGGCGGCCATGCTGCGGGACTGGGGTTGCGACTTCATTCAGGGCAGGCTGATCGGCCTTGCTTCGCCGTCGCGCCCGTGGAGCGGTCCGGCGGCCGTTCCGGCGACGAACTGAAGCTCTCCTCATAACAGAACCCGTCTCGCCGCTTCTGCCCGGGATCACCGGAAAATGCAGCGCGATAAGGGATAACGAGCGGTGTGAACTCAGGCGATGTCGACGCGCCGGAATCCGTTCCACAGCGCGGTGGCCGCGCCCGACGTCAGCACCGGAATGACGCGGGCGGTCTGATAGTTTCCGTTGAGGGAAACCCGCGGCAGCGCGGTCGGATGTTCCGCATTTTCGGGAAAGATCATGCCGGGTCGCGTCGTGACCGCGGTGTTGAAACCGGCCGCCCTGGTCATGGCGAACTCGCGCGCTCCGGCGGCGTTGTGGTCGCCGTAGGGATAGGCAAGATGAACGACCGGACGCTGCAAGACAGCCTCGATCTGCGTCCGGCTGACGGTGATCTCTTCAAGGGCCTCCTCCTCGCTTCGCTTTGCGAGATTGCAATGACTGACGGTATGCGCGCCGATCGTGATCAGCGGATCGGCGGCGAACGATTTCAGTTCATCCCACGACAGGCACAGCTCCCGGCTGATGGCGGATTCGTCGACGCCATGACGTGCGCACAAGTCCTCCACAGCGCGCGCGACATCGCGGTCGTCGGGCAGCCCGCGCAGCAGATCGTGAATTCGAGAGAACGCTTCTCGCTTTTGCTCGATCGTGCTGGTGTCGAGACTTATAGCGGTGTCGCCGATCGTGCTGTCGATGCGGTCGGCGGCGGCGATGACCCGTTCGAGCGCCACCCACCACAGGCGGCCGGTCGCACTCGCGAAATCGTTGGCGACATAGACGGTGAACGGCGCGTCGTATTCGCGCATCGCGGGTAGCGCGAAGTCGCGATTATCGCGATAGCCATCGTCGAAAGTGAAGCACGCCAACCGTCGCGAGAAGTCGCGTTGTGTCAGCCGGCGATGCATTTCGTCCATGGTCACGATGTCGATGCCGCGCGATCTGACATGGGCCAGGACCATGCGCAGAAATTCCGGGGTCACTTCCAGGTGATGATTGGGCTGGAACGGGGCGTTTCGGCGCGGCCGCACATGGTGCAGCATGAAGATCGTTCCGATTCCGGCGAAGACCGGCCGCAGCAGGTGATGGGCGCCGCTGAAGTACAGGGCATCCAATCCGGCCCGGATGATGGCGTTGCGAAGCTGCTTCATTTGACGTGGATCGGCCGATCTGACCCCTGTTGTTGACCGGATCTTAATCGGAAACGGTTGAAGAAACGGTTATCCGGGTCCCTCCCTCGGCGGTGGCGCTTTCGCCCTCATTTCGGTTTGACAGCCCGGCAGGGGTTTGTTTTCTCTGCATTTCATCATGCGTGGCCGACCGAATCGCGTCCGGCGTTACCCGGAGCGTGCTTCCAAATGGACCGCATGATGCGGTCCATCGCAAGCCGGCGGATTTTGCGCGACAGGATATCGAATGCGCGGTTTTTTCAGATGGAGCAGCAAGTGGTGGCCGGGTGTCATCCCGCTCACGGTGCTTTGGGGGCTGGCCGCCTGGACGACGACGGCTCCGCTGGAGGCCGATCTGAGCGAGCAGACCGCGGTCGCGCTCAAGGACAGCGTTCTCGATAAGACCGCCATCAGCGCCGCCGGACGCGACATCACGTTCTCAGCCGATGCGTTTTCGGAGCAGGAACGCAGCAATGCGGTGGCCTCGGTGGAGACGGTTCCGGGCGTGCGACGGGTCAACGATCGCACCGCGCTCGTGGCCGAAGCCAAACCGTTCGTCTGGAGCATCGAACGTGGGGTCGGAAGGGTGACGCTCGGCGGAAGCGCGCCGTTGCCCGTGGTCAGGAACAAGCTGCTGGATGCCGCGCGTGCGAGGTTTGCCGGCATCGACATCGCTGATCGCATGGATTTGAAGCGCGGTGCGCCGCCGCGGTTCGAAGCCGCGGCGATGTTGCTGATCGGCGAGACGAGCAAGCTCAAGAGCGGCAAGGCAACGATTTCGGATTTAACGGTCAATCTGTCGGGCATGGCGCGTGAACTGGGTGGACGCGAGGCGATCGCCGCGGCGCTGAAGAACCTGCCCGAGGGATACTCGGTCGCCGACGATATCCAGGCCCCGCCATATGTCTTCGAGGCCAACAAGGATCCGGTCTCCGGAGTGCTGACATTGACCGGATATGTACCCGATAACGCGATTCATGCGGCGATCGTCGCATCGGCCGGCCGTAAATTCGGCGAGAAGATCGTTGATAAGCTCAAGGCGAGTCTCGGTGCGCCGGCAGGCTTCGACGCCGTCGTCACGCGGGCGCTGCGTTCGTTGTCGCGCCTGTCGACTGGAAGACTGGTCGTCTCTGATCGGAATGTCGAACTCTCCGGCGACGCGTTGTATGACCTGGCCGGAAAACAGATCCGCGCTGATCTGCCCAAGGATCTGCCGCGCGGCTGGGAGACGAAAACGGACGTTTCAATCAAGCCGTCGGCGTCCCCGGTCGATCCGACGGTCTGTCAGCAACTGTTCGGCGAGCTTCTGGAAAAGCGCACCATCCAGTTCGAAGCCGGTCAGGCGACATTGCATCTCGATTCGATTGGCCTGCTGGACCAGTTGACGGAAACCGCGCTCCGTTGCCAGACGGCCACCGTCGAGATCGTGGGGCACACCGACAGCGACGGCGACGCTTCGTTCAACCAGGCACTGTCCGAGCGACGCGCGCAGGCGGTGGTGGATTTTCTCGTGAAAGCCGGATTGCCCGCCAATCGGTTCACGCCGATCGGGCATGGCAGCGCTCAGCCGATCGCCGCCAACGACACCGACGAGGGCAAAGCGAAAAACCGGCGCATTGATTTCATTGTGAGGCAGTAAGGATATGGTCTACCTGGCAGGGTTTCACTGGGTCTGGCTGGTTATATCGTTGCTGCTTGGCTTGGCCATGGGCTGGATTGCGGTGGTGCATCGCGGGCGGGGAGTATCTGGTTTGACCGCGCGGTGGCTGGCGGCGATGCTCCTGGCGCTGATCGTGTTGGCGGTCATGCACGTTGTTCCCGGCCGGTTCGGTTACTGGCTGGACCTTGGACTGGTGATGCTCGGTGTCTATCTTGGGGGGTGCGCGGTCGGATCGTGGTTGCGCGATGGGGTGGTTTCACGCCAGGCGGCGTCCGGATCGACGGAGCATTCCAACGGAACACTTTAACGTGTTGAAATGAAGAGATTCATTGAGGCCGGCCGAATTCTGCTAGGAACCAGAACACGCTACCACCCTGCCACGTGAATGAATGCGGATAGGCGCGCCTTTGCCGTGGACCGCATTTCGAGGTTCTCGATGCTCGGATCAATACGCAGAGCGATTTCGATTCTGCGCCGGAAACGAATCCTGCACAAGCTGGGTGTGGTGATCAGCGTCACCGTGATCGCGGTCGCGTTCTACGTGCTCTTCCATATTCTCCGGGACATCGATGTCGAGGAGGTGATGGAGGCCGTCAAGCGGACCGAGTGGCATTCGATCGCGTTGTCGGGTCTGTTCGTGGCCGCAGGCTACTTCACGCTGACCTTCTACGACCTGTTCGCGGTGCGCACCATCGGGATCACCCATGTTCCCTATCGCGTCACGGCGTTCGCCGCCTTCACCAGCTATTCGATCGGCCACAATGTCGGCGCCAGCGTATTCACCGGCGGAGCGGTGCGCTATCGCATCTATTCCGCCTGGGGACTGAATGCGATCGATGTCGCGAAAGTCTGCTTTCTGGCGGGCCTTACCTTCTGGCTCGGCAACGCCGCCGTGCTCGGATTGGGCATTGCCTATCACCCCGAGGCGGCCACCAGCATCGATCAGCTTCCGCCGTGGTTCAACCGGCTGATCGCAATCGCGATCATACTCGGCCTCATCGCCTACGTGATCTGGGTTGGGATGCGGCCGCGTCGCGTCGGCAGCGGGTCATGGACCGTGGTTCTGCCGGGCGGCCGGCTGACGCTGCTGCAGATTTTTATCGGGATCGTTGATCTGGGGTTCTGCGCGCTCGCGATGTACGTGCTGCTGCCCCATCAGCCCAATGTCGGCTTTGTCGTCGTCGCGGTGATCTTCGTGTCCGCCACGTTGCTTGGTTTCGCGAGTCATTCGCCGGGAGGACTCGGCGTGTTCGACGCCGCCATGCTGATCGGCCTGTGGCAGATGGAGAAAAACGATCTTCTGGCCGCGATGCTGCTGTTCCGGCTGCTCTATTATGTCACGCCGTTTGCGATCTCCATCATCTTGCTGACACTTCGGGAAATTATTGTCAGCGCGCGAATGCGACGCGTAGGTTACGCGCGGACCGGATCGAACGCCGAGTCCGACAGTCAACTGCCCTATCTGGGAGGGCACGGCGATTCTGGCGCCTGACAGTACTCAAGTGGTTGCGGAGGGAAACAACGTCCGCGCCCCGGGGTTCGCCGCGAGGTCCACATCCTGGCCGGACCGGTTGCGCCGCGCCGCGCTCATCCTGCTGGTTGCCGGGCTTGCATTGGCCGCACTGGTTGTGTTCGGCGGCTTGCAACCTCTGGGCGCCGTCGTCGCTTTCGCCTGCGTCGCCGGCGCGGCGCTGGTGCCCTGGCAGGTTCATGATCCGGATGCATCGCGCGAAATCGAGTTCGGAGCCAACCCGGTAGAGACGGAAGTGGCGCATGCTCTCGTGGCCGGCATGCCGGATCCCAACGTGCTGCTTGATAGGGCCGGCCGTGTCATCCATCTCAATGCCGCGGCGGCGCAACTCGTACCGGCGCTGCGCCGGAATGAACTCGCGCAGTTCGCGCTACGAGCGCCTGAGATCGTCACTGCGTTGCGTGAAGCGATCGCGACACGGGAAGCACGGCGGGCGACTTATCTCAATCATGTTCCGGTCGATCGGTGGATGGAATTGATCATCACGCCGATTCCGGTGCCGACGGCATTCGGCGGTGTCGACTATTGCATGCTTTTGACGTTTCACGATCAGACGCCGCTGCGCCGGGTCGAGGAAATGCGCGCCGATTTCGTCGCCAATGCGAGCCACGAGTTGCGCACGCCGCTCGCGGCGCTGTCAGGATTCATCGACACGCTCCAGGGCCCCGCGCGCGAGGACGCCCGGGCGCGCGAGCGGTTTCTCGGTATCATGCACGCGCAGGCGGCGCGAATGGCGCGGCTGATCGACGATCTTTTGTCGCTGTCGCGTGTCGAGCTATCGGTTCATGTGCGCCCGGAGACGATCGTCGACCTTGTTCCGATCGTGTGCGAGGTCGTCGACGGACTTGAGCCGCTCGCGGCGGAACGTCATGTCGAGATCGAGACCGCATTGCCGGAAACCCCGGTGCTGATCTGCGGCGACCGTGAGGAACTGCTGCGATTGTTCGAGAACCTGATCGAGAACGCGCTGAAATACGGCGCATCCGGCGGCAGGGTCATGGTGTCGTCGAGGCTCGACGTCTCATCGGAGGGGAACCCGGAATTCCGGGTGGTGGTACGGGATTTCGGTCCCGGCATCGCACCTGAGCATCTGCCCCGCCTGACCGAGCGTTTTTATCGGGTCGACGCCGGCGACAGCCGGGCTCAGGGCGGCACAGGCCTTGGCCTGTCGCTGGTGAAGCATATCCTCAACCGGCATCGCGGCCGTCTGCTGATCGAGAGCGTGCCCGGGCAGGGCGCGAGCTTTACCGCCGGCTTCCCGCCGGCGAGGGACGTGTCGGAGGCAAGAAGCTGAATAGTTGGAGATGCTTAGTGCTGTCATCCCGCTGTCGTCAAGCGTTCGTAAAAGCAGCATCGGTCGCATCTAGGAAGGCGTCATGAGCGTCCTGCGCTCTGTTCAATGCGAAGGGAGATCGCGCATGAATTTCTTCAAGGCCATCGCCGCCGCCGGCCTCGTCGTCGCCTCGGCGTCCGTCTTTTCGGTTGCGGTGAAGGCGGCCGATGTCACCGGTGCGGGAGCGACCTTCCCGTTTCCCGTCTATTCGAAATGGGCTGATGTCTACAAGAAAGAGACCGGCCACGGAGTCAATTATCAGTCGATCGGGTCGGGCGCCGGCATCAAGCAGATTCTCGCCAAGACGGTGACTTTCGGCGCGACCGACGCGCCGCTGAAAGCCGACAAGCTCGAGAAGGATGGTCTCGTGCAGTGGCCGATGGTGATGGGAGCGATCGTGCCCGTTGTGAATATCGAGGGCGTGAAACCCGGCGAACTGGTTCTTTCGGGGGAACTGCTCGGCGATATCTACCTCGGCAAGATCACGAAGTGGGACGATCCTGCGATCGTAAAGCTCAATCCGGGCGTCAAGCTGCCTTCGGCTTCGATCGCGGTGGTGCATCGTTCGGACGGGGCGGGAACCTCGTTCAATTTCACCAACTATCTGTCCAAGGTGAATGCGGAGTGGAAGTCCAGGGTCGGTGAGGGCACCGCGGTCGAGTGGCCGGCCGGCGTCGGCGCCAAAGGCAATGAAGGGGTTTCCGGCAATGTCGGGCAGACCCGGAACGCGATCGGCTATGTCGAGTACGCCTATGCCAAGCAGAACAAGCTGACCTACACCGCGCTCATCAACAAGGCCGGCAAGGTGGTGCAGCCGGGCGGGGCCTCTTTTCAGGCCGCGGCAGCCAATGCCGACTGGGCGAGCGCGCCTGGCTATCACGTGATCCTGACCGATCAGCCCGGCGAGGCCTCCTGGCCGATCACCGCGGCGACGTTCATCCTGATGTACAGTGAGCCTTCCGATAAAACGGCGTCCGCCGAAGCGATCAAGTTCTTCAAGTGGGCCTTCGAGAAGGGCGGCGTGATGGCTGAGGAACTCGACTACATTCCGATGCCGGAATCTGTCGTGAAGCAGATCGAAAAAACCTGGACCTCCGAAATCAAAAGCTGATCCTGTGCCGAGGAGGAGCGTCGGGGCGCTTCTCCTCGGGATGGTTGCGGGAAGCTGTTCTCCGTATCCGGATGGTCTGCAGGAAACAGGGGTGGGGCGTGGCGGAAATGGCCGTTCATAGCAGCGCGATCGAACAGGTGGCCTCCCATGACCGCTCCCGTGCGATGGACGCCTTCAAGCTCGGGGACAGAGTCTTCTACTGGATCACGCGCATCAGCGCGATCCTCGTCCTGGTGCTGCTCGGCGGAATCATCATCTCGCTGATCGTGGGATCCTGGCCCGCGATCATGGAGTTCGGTAGCTCCTTCCTGACGACGCAACGCTGGGCGCCGTCCGCCGAACCGCCGGTGCTGGGCGCGCTGAGCCCATTGTATGGCACGATCCTGACCTCGATCATCGCCATGACCATCGCGATCCCGGTCGGCATCGGCATCGCCGTTTTCCTCACCGAGCTGTGTCCGCTGTGGGCGCGGGCCCCGATCGGCATGGCGATCGAACTGCTCGCGGGCATTCCCTCGATCATCTACGGCATGTGGGGCTTCTTCATCCTCGGCCCGTTCCTCGCCGATACGGTTCAGCCCTTCTTCATCGGCCTGTTTGACGGCGTGCCGATCCTCGGCGCGATCTTCGGCGGTCCGCCGTCCTATCTGAGCTTGTTCAACGCCTCGCTGATTCTCGCGATCATGGTGCTGCCGTTCATCACCGCGATTTCGCGCGACGTGTTCACGACCGTGCCGCCGGTCCTCAAAGAGGCGGCCTATGGCGTCGGCTGCACCACCTGGGAAGTCGTCCGCCACGTCGTGCTGCCCTATACGCGCGTTGGCGTGATCGGCGGCGCCATGCTGGCGCTCGGGCGCGCGCTCGGCGAGACGATGGCGGTGACATTCATTATCGGCAACTCGTTCCGGATCTCGCCATCGATCTTCGCGCCAGGCACGACGATTTCCGCGGCGATCGCCAGTGAGTTCGCGGAGAGCGACGGCCTGCATCAGTCGAGCCTGATGCTGCTCGGCCTGCTGTTGTTCGTCCTGACGTTCTTTGTTCTCGCCGCGGCGCGCCTGATGCTGTTGCGGCTGGAGAAGAAGGCGGGGAAATAGGCATGACACGGAGAAACAGAAGCCGGGTTTTCGCGACCGACCAATTCGTTGGCCCGGTGATGATGCCTGGACGGGTCAAGCCATGAATCCGATCTATGCCTCCCGCCGACGCAAGGACATTATCGTCCGCGCCCTGTGCTTTGTCGCCGCCGCGTTCGGCGTCTCCTGGCTTGGGCTCATTCTGTTCACGCTGTTCTATAACGGCCTCGCCGGCATGAGCTGGCAGCTTTTCACCCAGAACACGCCGCCGCCAGGCGCCTCCGAAGGGGGATTGCTGAACGCCATCGTCGGCTCGCTCATCATGACCGTGATCGGTGTGGGGGTGGGCGCGCCGATCGGGATGTTCGCGGGCACCTACCTTGCCGAATACGGCAAGCACGATCGCCTCTCGCCGGTTATTCGTTTCATCAACGACATCCTTCTCAGTGCGCCTTCGATCATCATCGGTTTGTTCATCTACGGAGCGGTTGTGGTGCCGATGGGAGGCTTCTCGGCGCTCGCGGGCTCGCTTGCGCTCGCCGTGATCGTGATTCCGGTGGTGGTGCGCACTACCGAGGACATGCTGAACCTGGTGCCGAACTCGCTGCGTGAGGCGGCTTCGGCGCTCGGCCTGCCGCGCTCGCTCGTCATCAGGCGCATCGCCTATCGCGCCGCGCGAACCGGCCTGATCACCGGTGTGCTGCTCGCCACCGCGCGCGTCGCCGGCGAGACCGCGCCGCTGCTGTTCACCGCGTTGAGCAATCAGTTCTTCAGCCTGGACCTGGCCAACCCGGTGGCGAACCTTCCCGTCACCATCAACAACTTCGTGCAGAGCCCTTACGTCTACTGGAAGCAGCTGGCGTGGAGCGCGGCGCTGCTGATCACCCTGGCCGTTCTGGCGCTGAACATCGGTGCGCGATTGATCGGCTCTGAGAGGACCGCGAAATGACCATCGTTTCCACCGCCGCCGCGTCGGGCCCGGCCGTTCCCCCACCGAGGATCGATCCGGAGGTGCCGGCGAAGGTCGCAGCCCGTAACCTCAATTTCTATTACGGCCAGCATCACGCGCTGAAGAACATCAACCTGTCGATCGCCGCCAACCGCGTGACGGCCTTCATCGGTCCGTCGGGTTGCGGAAAGTCGACCCTGCTTCGCATCTTCAACCGCATGTACGATCTCTACCCCGGCCAGCGCGTCGAGGGGCGGGTGTTACTTGATGACACCGATATCCTGGACCCCAAGCTCGATCTCAATCTTCTGCGTGCGCGGGTCGGCATGGTGTTTCAGAAGCCGACGCCGTTTCCGATGACGATCTATGAGAACATCGCGTTCGGCATCCGCCTGTACGAGAAGCTGCCGAAATCGGACATGGACAGCCGGGTGGAGAAGGCGTTGCGGGACGGCGCCTTGTGGACCGAGGTCAAGGACAAGCTCAACGCGAGCGGGCTCAGCCTCTCCGGCGGTCAGCAGCAGCGCCTTTGCATCGCGCGTACGGTTGCGGTGCGGCCGGAAGTGATCCTGTTCGATGAGCCGTGCTCGGCGCTCGACCCGATCTCGACGGCCAAGGTTGAAGAGCTGATCGCCGAACTCAAAACGCATTACACGATCGCGATCGTCACCCACAACATGCAGCAGGCGGCGCGTGTGTCGGATTACACCTCGTTCATGTATCTCGGCGAGATGATCGAGTTCGGTCCGACTGACAAGCTGTTCACATCGCCGTCGGATCGTCGCACCCAGGATTACATCACCGGCCGTTTCGGCTGAGGCTGCGCGCGGAATCGCGGGGAGAAATTTGATATGGCTTTTGAACACACCGCAAAGGCTTTCGACGACGATCTCCAGGAGTTGACGCGGCTGGTTTCCGAAATGGGCGGACTGGCTGAACGGCAGATCGTGGAGTCGCTGGACGCGCTGATCCGCCGTGACGCCACCTTGGGCGACCGCGTGGTGGCCGCCGATTCCGAGATCGACCAGTTGCAGCGCATGATCGAGGAGCGCGCCGTGCTCACCATCGCGCGGCGGCAGCCGATGGCGGTGGATCTGCGCGAGATCGTCGGCGCCATGCGGGTCGCGATCGATCTGGAGCGCATCGGCGATCTCGCCAAGAACATGGGCAAGCGTGTGGTCGCAATCGACAGCGATTTCCGTCCGCTGAAACTGATCCGCGGTCTTGAGCATATGACCGATCTGGTGCGGTCACAGGTCAAGTCGGTGCTCGACGCCTATGCGGCGCACGATCTGCCTGCGGCAATGGCGGTCTGGAAAGGGGACGAGGAGGTGGATGCGATCTGCACCTCCCTGTTCCGCGAACTCCTGACGTACATGATGGAAGACCCGCGCAACATCGGGTTCTGTATTCACCTGATGTTCTGCGCCAAGAATATCGAGCGGATCGGCGACCACGCCACCAATATCGCGGAGACGGTGTTCTACATGATCGAAGGCCAGCAGATCCCCGACAAGCGTCCCAAGGGGGACATGACAGGTTTCGCATCGGCGGCTCCGGGAAACTGAAACGGGATCAGGCGAGACACGATGGGTGCACGCATTCTGGTAGTTGAAGACGAGGAAGCGCTGACGACGCTGCTGCGTTACAATCTTGAAGCGGAAGGTTACGAGGTCGAAACGGTGGTGCGAGGCGATGAGGCGGATACGCGGCTGAAAGAGCGCATCCCCGACCTTGTCGTGCTGGACTGGATGCTGCCGGGCCTGTCCGGCATCGAACTGTGCCGCCGGCTGCGGGCCCGGTCCGACACCAGGCAGCTTCCGATCATCATGCTCACCGCGCGCGGCGAGGAGAGCGAGCGGGTGCGGGGGCTCGCGACCGGCGCGGACGACTACGTGGTCAAGCCGTTCTCGGTGCCGGAGCTCCTGGCGAGGGTGAAAAGCCTGCTGCGGCGCGCGAGCCCGGCGCGACTGGCGTCGGTCCTGAGTTTTGGCGACATAGAACTCGACCGCGACAGGCACCGCGTCGTGCGCTCCGGCCGCCCGATCGATCTTGGCCCGACCGAGTATCGGTTGCTGGAGTTTTTTCTCGAGCATCCCGGCCGGGTGTTCAGCCGCGAGCAATTGCTCGACAGCGTCTGGGGCCGCGATGTCTACATCGACGAGCGCACCGTCGACGTTCACATCGGTCGGCTGCGCAAGCTGCTCAATCCTGACGGCGAGCTGGATCCGATCCGCACGGTGCGTGGCGCGGGCTACGCACTGGACGAGCAGTTCGCAAGCGGGACCGAGTAAGCGGGGCGAGCTGAGGAGCGTCGATGATCCGCGTTACTCTGCACCAAAAGCGCCTGCCGCGGCCGGAGCCGTTCCGTTTCTGATAGAGTCGGAAGCAGCGCTCTGAGATTCTGATCCGGCGCGTTTTCTTCAACGCGAACCGGCGCCCGCTTCGCTCAAAACGCTATAACCGCGGATTCACGACCCCGTCACAACGCGGAGATGACCGGTTCAAGCCCTGCCGTGAAGGGATCTGACGGATACGCTGTGATTACCGCGTCTTCGGCGATTGGCGGCGGCGGTCGGCGGCGGGCTGATAGGCGATGCGTGAGTGGTGCGCGCAATAGGGAAGGCCGGTGAGAGCCTTGCCGCCGCAGAAGAAGAACTCCGGACTCGCGGGATCGCCGACCGGCCAGTGGCAGGTGGCTTCGCTGAGTTCGAGCAGCGATCGCCGCTGGCTCATGGGCACGACATTGTCGTAGGCGATCGGGTCTGCTTCGATCTCGACCTCGAAAGCTTGCGCGAGCGCGGTATTGCCCCGGGAGACAGGGCGGGACACCCGCACCATGTGCTGGGCGGGGCGGGCCTTGCGCGTCCGGGGCACGGTGGACGACGGGCTCTTTGCCCGGCCCGAAAGGCCCAGCCGATGCACCTTGCCGATCACTGCGTTGCGGGTCACGTTGCCGAGTTCGGCGGCGATCTGACTTGCGGAGAGGCCCGCCTCCCAAAGCTTCTTCAGCTGTTCGACGCGGTCGTCGGTCCAGGTTATCACCGTCATCGCACATTGTTCCCTTGTGTAATGCGTGCCTCCCCAAGGCCGCGCATCTAAGCGCCCCCGAAAAACCCGTGCCGACAGAATCCCTTAGCCCTCGCCGGGCGGGAAAAACGCCCGGGCGTTTACGCTGAGAACAGGAACCGATCGAGGATCAAAACGCCGCACGAGATGTCGTATTCGACGGGCCCAACGCTACAATATGCCGTGACTCACGCGCAAGAGTCGGGTCTTGCGGCGTCCACATGTTATGCAGGAAAACGAGAAGAACCGCTCATTCTGCGACTTTCCAGCATCACCGCCGCGCAAATGGAATATTGACAGTGATCGCCCCGCACCTAGAATAACCGACGCGTGCCGCCTCGAAAGGCGGCACATTTCGTTTTCGGGGCTGACAGTTCATCTTTGGGGGCTGACAGCTCATTGATCGCGCCACAGTGCAGTCGGGCCGATCCGCTCCCACCATCCAACCGGCAAACCGTCATGACCACAGCCGCGGCGTCTCATCTGTTGCCCGTTTTCGCAAGGGTCGATCTTTCATTCGAGAGCGGCGAAGGAGCCTGGCTGTTCGGCTCGGACGGCGGACGTTATCTCGATTTCACGAGCGGCGTTGCCGTGAACGCGCTGGGCCATTGCCACCCGCATCTCGTCGCCGCGCTTCAGGCGCAGGCGGCGAAGCTGTGGCACGTCTCGAACCTGTTCAAGTCGCCCGACGGCGAGCGCCTGGCGGCGCGGCTCTGCGAGCAGAGCTTCGCCGATTTCGTCTTCTTCGCCAATTCCGGCGCCGAGGCGGTGGAATGCGCCGTCAAGATCGTGCGCCGTTATCATGCCGGCAGAGGCAATCCGGAACGCTATCGGATTGTCACCTTCGAGGGCGCCTTTCATGGCCGCACGCTGGCGATGCTGGCTGCTACCGGCTCGAAAAAATACCTCGAAGGATATGGGCCGCCAGCGGACGGCTTTGACCAGGTGCCGCTCGACGATATCGAAGCCGTGAAGAAGGCGATCGGCCCTGAGACCGCCGGCATCCTGATCGAGCCGTTGCAAGGCGAAGGCGGCGTGCGCGAGCCGCCTCCTGCGTTCTTCCGGGCGCTGCGCCAGCTTTGCGACGAGCGCGGCCTGCTGCTGGTGTTCGACGAGGTGCAGACCGGCATGGGCCGCACCGGCGATCTGTTCGCCTACAGGCGGATCGGCGTTGCGCCGGATGTGATGTCACTGGCGAAAGCGCTCGGCGGCGGCTTTCCGATCGGCGCCTGTCTTGCGACGGCGGAAGCCGCGTCGGGCATGACTCCGGGCTCGCACGGCTCGACCTTCGGCGGTAATCCGCTGGCGGTGGCGGCGGCTCATGCCGTGCTCGACGTGATGCTCGCGCCCGGCTTCTTCGAGCGGACGCGAAGGATGTCGCTGCTCTTGAAACAGAAGCTGGCCTCGGTCGTCGATCGATATCCCGATGTGCTGAGCGAGGTGCGCGGCGAGGGGCTTCTGATCGGCCTCAAGGCCGTCATTCCGTCGGGCGATCTGGTCAGCGCGTTGCGTGAGGAAAAGCTCCTGACCGTCGGCGCCGGCGAAAACGTCGTTCGCTTGCTGCCGCCGCTGATCATCGGCGAGGCGGAGATCGACGAGGCGGCGCAGCGGCTGGAGCGGGCCTGCGTCAGGCTGTCGGGCGCATCCGCCAACAAGGAAGCCGCGCAATGAGCAAAGCGCCGAGACATTTTCTCGACCTGCTCGACATGCCGGCCGGAGAGTTGCGCGCGATCCTCGACGCCAGCGTCGCGATGAAGAAGCGGCGCAGGGAGGGTCTGATCGCCGACAGGCCGCTCGCAGGCAAGACGCTGGCGATGATCTTCGACAAGCCCTCGACACGCACCCGCGTGTCGTTCGACGTCGGCATGCGCCAGCTTGGCGGCGAGGCGATCATGCTGACCGGAGCGGAAATGCAGCTAGGGCGCGGTGAGACCATCGCGGATACCGCGAAGGTTCTGTCACGCTTCGTCGATATCATCATGATCCGCATCCTCAGCCACGACGCGCTGACCGAGCTCGCGGCTCACGCTACCGTGCCCGTCATCAACGGACTGACGCGGCGCTCGCATCCCTGCCAGGTGATGGCCGACGTGATGACCTTCGAGGAGCATCGCGGTCCGATCGCGGGGCGGACCGTGGCGTGGACCGGCGACGACAACAACGTGCTGGCGTCGTGGGCGCATGCGGCGGAGCGCTTCAGCTTCAATCTCAACGTGGCGACCCCGCAGGAGCTGGCGCCGAACAAGCCGCTGAAGGATTGGATCAGGGCGAGCGGGGCCTCGATCAGGCTCGGCACAGACCCCGAAGCGGCGGTGCGCGGTGCTGACTGCGTCGTCACCGACACCTGGGTGTCGATGGGCGACAAGGACGGCGAGCACCGTCACAATCTGCTCAGGCCCTACCAGGTCAATGCGGAACTGATGCGTCTTGCCAAACCTGACGCGCTGTTCATGCATTGCCTGCCGGCGCACCGTGGCGAAGAGGTCACCGACGAGGTCATCGACGGGCCGCAATCGGTGGTGTTCGACGAGGCCGAAAATCGCCTGCACGCACAGAAGGGCATTCTGGCCTGGTGTCTCGGCGCGGGCGGGTAGCGATCAGAAGCGGAGCGAAGCATGTCCTCGGGCTTGATCCGAGGATGGAATCCGGCTCGCGTTAAGAAAACGTGTCAAACATAAAGAAGCGTCTTCACCGTTCCATGAAGCAGTGCAGGACTCTAGCTCGACCGCCGCTCGCTGCGGGGGGCCTGAGGTTGCAGGGCGCGGATGCGGTCGGCCAGCGTGCTGACCGGAATCGCGCCCGCCGAACCATTGGCGGTTTTGGCGGAGCCGGTAGCTGATGCCGCCAGGATCGTTTCGATCGGTGAATCCGGCCCCTCGATGGTCATCGCGAGCCTTGCGACCTCGGCGGCGATGTCATTGATATGCTCGCGCAGCAGCGCGTTTTCCATCTGCTCGACCGTGCCGGATTCCGTCTGACGCTGGAGCACGTTGATGTCGCGCTGCAATTTGGCTCGCTCGTCGTGGGCGGCGCGCAGCGCCCGTTCGGTCGCCAGCATCTCGTTGCGCAGCGTATCGATCAGCGGAGACTTGCCGCCGGTCAACGACGCAATTTCGTCGCGCAACTCATTGTTGGCGCGCTCCGCGGCGGTTTTCGCTCGCCGCAACTCACTGTTCTTCGCATTTCGCTCGGTGAGCGCGTTGGCCTGCGCGGCGAGGTCGGTTTCGAGTGCTCTGACCCGGCCGCCGAGTCTTTCCGCGTCCTTCGTTTTGTCGATGAGCTGGGTGTCGATGTTGACGATGCGCTGGCTCAGGTTCTCGACGTGTTTGCGCGCGTCGTCACGCTCCCGGGCAACGGTTGCCGTTTCATCGCGCTGTTGCTCAAGCCGTGCTTGCGTGGAGGCGAGTTCGTTTTCGACCTCGTTGAGCCGGCTCTGCAATCGCTCGATCTCGGCGCGCACCACGAACAGTTCGGCTTGTCGGCTCTCGGCGGTCACCGAGCGCTCCGACAACTCCTGACGAAGCCGCCCGAGATCGTTCTGCCGCTCGGCGAGCGCCTGCTCCACGCTCCGCAGCGTTTCAGCCCTGGCGGCGAGCTCCTGTTCCGCGGACTGCAGACGTTCTCCCACCGTCTTCCCGCGTCCTTCCAGGCTGAATATCCTCTCGTTCTTCTCGCCAAGTTCCACCTTCAGGCGGTTGATGGCTTCGGCCTTTTTGCCGAGTTCAGCTGACTGGCTGGCGACCTTTCTCCTGAACTGGTCGACCTTCATTTCCAGCCGTCGCGCCGACATCGCGAATTCGGCGCGCAACTGATCCCTGTCGGCCTGGATCTCAGCCATCGACATCGGGGTGGCCGCTTCCATGCGTTTGACGGTGAGGCGGACGGCGCGATCATGCACGAGCGGCATGACCATCAGCCCGCACAGCATCGAAACCAGAAAACCGATCGCCAGATACATGATCGGCTCGACCATGAGCAACGCTCCACAACCCCGGACAGGCCCGGCAAGGATCTGGTTACCATGCCACGGGCGGCCGGCCGAACGCCAGCGCCCGGCCTCGAATCAAGTACAGGCCACGGAGATCAGAACGGGTTCCAGGTCGCTTGCGGGGTATATTTCAGGTAGCCGACATTGGCGCCGAGCCGCAGCCCGAGACCCGAGCGGATCGGCACCAGTACGATGTTGTTCGCGGTCAGCGCCGTCATTCCGAAACCGCCGACAATATAGGCGGAACCGTCGACGCCGACGAAACGCTGATAGATCGCGTTCGTGGCAGGCAGGTTATAGACCAGCGTCATGGTCCGGGCGCCGTCGCCGCCCCAGTCGAAGCCGACGGACGGTCCCTGCCAATAGACTTTCAGATCGCCGGCGTTCTTGGTGTAGAGGGTGCCCTCGCCGTAGCGCAGGCCCGCCACGAAGGCCCCCGAGCCTTCCTCGCCCAGGATGTAGCCGTTCGGCAGGCCCCACTGGCTCACCGCACGCTCGATGACGGATGCGAGACCCCGTGAGACGTTGCCGAAGAACCGGGTTCCGGATTTGAGGAGTTCATCCGACGAATAGGTGCCGGGACTGCCGTTCCGATGCGCCGGCGGCGCCTGGTACGGCTGCGCCTGGTACGGCTGTGCCGGCGGCGTCTGGTACGGCGCTGATTGCTGGGCGGAAGCCGGCACAATCGCGAACATCACCGCAGCGAGCGCGACCGCTGCAAGGCGCGAAATGAAAGTCATGAAAAGCACCCCAAGAAAGCACCCCAAGTATGGCACCCCAAGTAAAAGCACCCCACGTAGCAAAACCTGTCACGGCGTCCTTAACCGGATGCTGACACGCGGTCCGTAGGATGCGGCGATCAACCCCCGACTCACGCGTTATCGGCATCAAGTATGACGGCACGGCGGCAGGAAAGGAATGGCTTGCGTCTCGCAATAGCCGTGATCGCCGTGCTGGGCGGCGGGTTTGCCTTTCCCGGCCTCGATTTGACGGCCCTGGCCGCCACCTCCGAACGGATCGTGGTCGACAGGTACACGGGGCTCGCGATCGGCGGATTCGATCCCGTGGCGTTTTTTACCGACGCGCGGCCGGTGCGAGGCGTCTCCGAGTTCGAGGTGTCGCATGATGGCGTTATCTGGCGCTTCAGCAACCCCAACAACCGCGCTTTTTTCCTCGCGGACCCCGATGTCTATAGTCCGCGTTTCGGCGGATACGATCCGGTGGATATTGCCCGGGGCGTGACCCGCGCCGGGACCGCGCGATTGTGGTTGATTGTCGGCGAGCGGCTTTACCTGTTCGGCCATGAGGACACCCGCGCGGCTTTCGCCGCCGATCCGGCGCGTTATCTGCGCGAGGCGACGCGTCGCTGGGCCGCGTTGAAGGAGATGCTCGCGCAATAGCGCCGGCCCGGGCTGGCGTGAACCTCAAGGCGCGGCGGAAGGGTCGCCCCAGGCGATAAACCCAGGCACCAGAAATCCCTCGCGCGCTTCACCGAACCGTAGCGGCGCACCCGATTCGTCCGTGACCTTGCCGCCGGCGGCGGTGACCAAAGCGTGGCCTGCCGCAACGTCCCATTCGCAGGTCGGGGCAAGGCGCGGGTAGATATCGGCACAGCCTTCCGCGATCCGGCAGAATTTGACGGCGGAACCGAGCGGCTTGCGCACCGCGCCGGGACGGCGGGAGATGAAGGCGTCCGATCGGCTGTCGGCGTGGGAGCGGCTGACGGCGGCAATCCATTGAGAGTTTGGTCCGGGAAACGGCCGTGTCCTGATCGGCTCGGCGACGCCGGCGCGCGAGTCGGAGACGTCCGTGAGGCGCTCGGCGCCGCGTCCGACAAGGCCGCGCCAGATCGATCCGAGCGCCGGCGCGCCGATGATGCCGAGCAGCGGCATGCCGTCCGTCACGATCGCGAGGTTCACGGTGTATTCGTTGCGGCCGGCGATGAACTCCTTGGTGCCGTCCAGCGGATCGATCACGAACAGGCTTCCGGAATAAGGCGGTGTCGCGAGATGCACCCGTTCCTCGGAGAGCACCGGAATATCGGGACAGAGCCGCGCGAGCCCTTCGGCGATCACGTTGTCAGCGGCGAGATCCGCGTCCGTGACGGGAGAGCCGTCGATCTTGCCGCCTGTCATCATGCGGTCGCGATTGACCGAGAGCACGGCGACGCCGGCTTTCGCGACCAGGTCGGTGAGCAACCCCATCAGCGTCGCGGCGGATTGAGCGTCGATCACCGGCATGTGCGAGGCTTCCTTGCGTGCCGCCGCAGGACGGCGGCCGCCTCAAGGTGGCAGCGCAGGCTCAGGCCGTGTATCAAACCCCGAAGGTCGTTTGATTCGCCGTGTCCGCGCGCAGCGGAGTTGCCGAAACAGATCCCAGGAACAGGTTTTATGTCTGGCACATCGTCTCCCGGTCCCGCTCCCGACGCGCTCGAACTCGCGGCGTTGCTCTGTTCACGCGTCTGTCACGATCTCATTAGCCCCGTGGGCGCAATCGTCAACGGACTTGAGGTGCTGGACGACGATCCAAAGCCGGACGATCGCGAATTCGCTCTTGATCTGATTCGCAAGAGCGCCAGAACCGCGTCGGCGCGGCTGCAGTTTTGCCGTCTCGCTTTTGGGGCGGCGGGCTCGGCCAGCGCGCAGATCGATCTGGGTGATGCGCAGAACATCGCGAAGGGTCATTTCGAGGACGGCAAGATCACGCTGGCCTGGAATCTGCCGCGCCTGCTGCTGCCGAAGAACAGGGTGAAACTTCTGCTCAACCTGCTGGTGATCGCGCAGCAGACGATTCCGCGCGGAGGGGTGCTGACGGTCGACCCGCTCGGTGAGGGTGAGACCATGGGCTTTCAGATCACCGCCGCCGGGCTGAATGCCCGCGTGTCGCAGCCCGTCGCCGAGCTTCTGGCGTCCGGTTCGACTGGCGCGGTCGATGCCCACGCCGTTCAACCCTATTACACCCGTCTTTTGGCCGAGGCCTGCGGCATCAGCGTCTCCCTGGTCGCCGAGGGTGACAAGGTCGTGGCAACCGCCCGTCAAGGTCTCGACTGACCGGCCAGGTTAACAAATGGTTTCTTGAGCGTTTCGCGTCTGACGGGACGAAAAGCAAAGCTTGAGATTGTTATTCGGCGCGTCGCCTTCACGCGAACCGGGCATGGCGTCCGCGAAACACGCGCTTGGCGCGTTCTTTTTGATCTGCTCAACCAATATTAACGCTTTGCCTTGAAACTGGCCCGGCTGTGAAAGGCGCGATCGCGGCGTCTCGGCGTTTCGAAGGCCAGAAGGCTATGGATGATCTCCTTTGCGAATTCCTGACCGAGACCAACGAGAGTCTGGATACGGTCGACAATCAGCTCGTCCGGTTCGAGCAGGACCCGAACAATGCGAAGATATTGGATAACATCTTCCGGCTGGTCCATACCATCAAGGGCACGTGCGGTTTTCTGGGCCTGCCGAGGCTAGAGGCGCTCGCTCATGCGGCGGAGACGCTGATGGGCAAGTTTCGCGACGGCATGGCGGTGACCGGCGAGGCCGTGACGCTTATCCTGTCCACCATCGATCGCATCAAGGATATCCTGGGCCAGCTCGAAGCGAGCGGGACGGAGCCGGAGGGAGCCGACGCCGATCTGATCGACGCGCTGCATCGCATGGCCGAGCGTGATCCATCCGGGCCGGCTTCCGACATCCCCGAAGCGACGCCGGAATGTGAGATAGCGGGGACGCTCACCTACCAGATTCTCGAACGGCCCCTGCGCCCCGGCGAGGTCTCGCTTGATGATCTCGAGCGCGCGTTTCGCGAGACGGAGGTGGAGTCGATCGCGCCCGCTTCGCAGTCCGCACCCGCAGCGCCGGCTGCTTCGAAGCCGGTGGCAACGGCTGCTCCGAAGAAAGTGGAGGATACGCCGGAAGGCGACCGGGTCGCCAACCAGTCGATTCGCGTCAACGTCGATACGCTTGAGCACCTGATGACGATGGTGTCCGAGCTCGTGCTGACCCGCAACCAGTTGCTTGAGATCAGCCGCCGCCACGAGGACACCGAATTCAAGGTGCCGCTGCAACGGCTGTCCAACGTCACCGCCGAACTGCAGGAAGGGGTGATGAAGACGCGGATGCAGCCGATCGGCAACGCCTGGCAGAAACTTCCGCGAATCGTGCGTGACCTTTCGAGCGAACTCGGCAAGCAGATCGAACTCGAGATGCATGGCGCCGACACCGAGCTCGACCGTCAGGTTCTCGATCTCGTCAAGGATCCGCTGACCCACATGGTGCGGAATTCCGCCGATCATGGCCTGGAAACACCGGCGGAGCGCATCAGGGCGGGAAAACCGGAGCAGGGCACGATCCGTCTTTCGGCGTATCATGAAGGCGGCCACATTATCATCTGCATCGCGGACAACGGCCGTGGGCTCGATACCGAACGCATCAAGGCCAAGGCGATCCAGAACGGCCTGGCGACCGAAGCCGAAATCGAGAAGATGACCGATGCGCAGATTCACAAGTTCATTTTCGCTCCGGGATTCTCGACCGCCGCGGCCGTGACCAGCGTCTCCGGGCGCGGCGTCGGCATGGACGTGGTGCGGACCAATATCGATCAGATCGGCGGCACCATCGACATCAAGTCGGTAGCCGGCGAGGGTTCGAGCGTCATCATCAAGATTCCGCTGACGCTGGCGATCGTGTCGGCGCTGATCGTCGAGGCCGCGGGCGATCGCTTTGCGATACCGCAGCTCTCGGTGGTCGAGCTGGTGCGCGCGCGCGCCAATTCGGAGCACCGTATCGAGCGGATCAGGGACACGCCGGTGCTGCGGCTGCGCAACAAGCTTTTGCCGTTGATGCACTTGAAGAGGCTTCTGAGGATCGATGATGGCGCGGACAGCGATCCCGAGAACGGCTTCATCGTGGTGACGCAGGTCGGCAACCAGACCTTCGGCATCGTCGTGGACGGCGTGTTTCATACCGAGGAAATCGTGGTCAAGCCGATGTCGACCATGCTGCGGCATATCGGCATGTTCTCGGGCAACACGATCCTGGGCGACGGCGCCGTGATCATGATCATCGATCCGAACGGGATCGCCCACGCGCTGGGCGCATCGGTCGTGACCCAGCAGGAGATCGCCGATGAGAATGCCGCGCGCGCCGGCGGCGCCGAGCAGACGTCGCTTCTGGTGTTCCGCGCCGGATCGGATCAGCCCAAGGCCGTGCCGCTCGCGCTCGTCACGCGACTTGAGGAGATCGCGGTCGCCAAGATCGAGATCTCCGACGGCCGCCATATGGTGCAGTACCGCGAGCAGCTCATGCCGCTGGTACGGATGGATGGCGTTTCGATCGGAACGGACGGGACGCAGCCGGTCCTGGTGTTCGCTGATGACGGCCGGGCGGCGGGACTCGTGGTCGATGAGATCATCGACATCGTCGAGGAGCGTCTGAACATCGAGGTGGCGAGCAGCAGGTCAGGCATCCTCGGCTCCGCCATCATCAAGGGCCGGGCGACGGATGTGATCGACATCGGTCATTTCCTGCCGATGGCTTTCTCCGACTGGTTCAGGCGCAAGGAGATGCGCGCGGCCGCCACCGCGCGATCGGTTCTGCTGGTGGATGACAGCGCCTTCTTCCGCAACATGCTCGCGCCGGTCCTCAAGGCCGCGGGCTATCAGGTCCGGCTTGCGACCAACGCACAAGAGGGTCTCGTCGCGCTGCGCTCGGGTCAGGAGTTCGACGCGATCCTCACGGATATCGAAATGCCGGACATGAACGGATTCGAGTTCGCGGAGACCGTGCGCTCCGATGATCGCTTGAGCGGCACTCCGATCATCGCGCTGTCGTCGATGATTTCTCCTGCCGCGATCGAGCGGGGCCGTCAGGCTGGCTTCCACGACTACGTCGCCAAATTCGACCGGCCTGGCCTGATTGCCGCGCTGAAAGAGCAGACCGCCGAAATTGGCCGGGCGGCATGAGGGACCGGAACATGACCACCGTCAATCAAGCCAATGAAAGCGCGCTTACCGAATACGTCACCGCGACGATCGGCGGGCAGTTGTTCGGACTGCCGATCTCACGGGTGCAGGACGTGTTCAAGCCGGAGCGCCTGACTCGCGTGCCGCTGGCCTCGAATGATATCGCGGGGGTTCTGAATCTGCGCGGCCGTATCGTTACCGCGATCGATATGCGCGCCCGGCTCAAGCTTCCCAAGGGGGAAGCCGATCGCCGGCCCATGGCCGTCGGCGTCGAACTGCGCGGCGAGTCCTACGGACTTCTGATCGACTCGATCGGCGAGGTGATGAAACTCCCGGATGAAGGCCGTGAGGTCAATCCGGCCAATCTCGACCGTCGGACGGCTGAACTGTCAGCAGGCGTGTATCGGCTGGACGGGCAGTTGATGGTCGTTCTTGATGTCGATCGCGTTCTGGAAATTGCACCGGACAAGCTTGCAGCTTGACCATGGCGGCGCAGGCGCGCCGGCCGAGGAAAAAGCGCTGAGAGGACACGGAGACCAAAATGAAAACCTGTCTGGTCGTCGATGATTCGAGTGTCATTCGCAAGGTTGCGCGACGCATCCTGGAAGGCTTCAATTTTCGCATCGTCGAGGCGGAAAATGGAGAGAAGGCGCTGGAGGCTTGCAGGCTTGAACTGCCTGACGCCGTGCTTCTGGACTGGAATATGCCGGTCATGGACGGCTACGAATTTCTTCGCAACCTGCGCCGGATGCCCGGAGGCGATCAGCCGAAGGTGGTGTTCTGCACCACGGAGAACGACGTGGCGCACATCGCCCGTGCGCTCCACGCGGGCGCCAACGAATACATCATGAAGCCGTTCGACAAGGACATCGTGACGGCGAAATTTCAGGAAATCGGCCTGATCTGAATCTCGTCGCGATCCGGCCGGATATTTTTCATCTTGCGCGCAAGAGGCATGAGTACTGCTGTGGCAAGTCCGATGGCTCTGGATTCGGGAAAGCTGGAGCCGCTACGGGTCATGGTGGTCGATGACTCCGTCGTTATCCGCGGGCTGATTTCCAGATGGATCGAGGCCGAGCCCGACATGATGGTCGCAGCCTCGCTTCGCACCGGCCGTGACGCCGTCAACCAGGTCGAGCGCGCTGATCCGGACGTCGTGGTCCTCGATATCGAAATGCCCGAACTCGACGGCATTTCCGCGCTGCCGCAACTGCTGGCCAAAAAGCGCAACCTCATCGTCATCATGGCCTCGACGCTGACCCGCCGCAACGCGGAGATCAGTTTCAAGGCGCTGTCGCTCGGCGCATCCGATTACATTCCGAAGCCCGAGAGTACGCGCGAGGTCGCCGCGGCTGATATCTTCAGGCATGACCTGATGCAGAAGATCCGGCATCTCGCCGCGAAACGCCGTCGTCCGGTGACGGTCGCTTCGCCGCCACGAGATCACGATGATTCTGGATCGAACGCATCCAGAATCATGAACGTGATCGATTCCAATATTTCAGAGCGGGATGCGGGCGGAAAACTCCGACGCACTTTTTCTCATCCCGCTCTGGTTCAGCGCGAACAGCAACCGCGTTCTGCTCAAGCCGCTCGCGCGATGAACCGGTCCCAGCCAACGCTGCGTTCCTTCAGCGCGCACCTCCCGCGTGCGCTGCTGATCGGTTCGTCCACGGGCGGGCCGCAGGCGCTGATGGCCCTGGTGGCCGGAATAGGACCGGTGATCGACCGCTGTCCGGTGCTGATCACCCAGCACATGCCTCTGACATTCACCACCATTCTCGCCGAGCATCTGGCGCGGGCCGCGGGGCGTCCGGCGCATGAGGGCGTGGATCAGGAGATCGTGAAGCAGGGCCATATCTATCTCGCACCCGGCGGCCGTCACATGCGGGTGGCGAGAAAAGGAGCAGACGCGGTCATCGTTCTGGATAACGGCCCGGCGGTGAATTTCTGCAAGCCGGCGGTCGATCCTTTGTTCATGTCGGCGATCGACGTCTGGCAGGGCGGTGCTCTGGCCGTGATCCTGACAGGAATGGGGTCGGACGGAATGCGTGGCGGCACGCAGATTGTCGCCGCGGGCGGCAGCGTCATCGCCCAGGACGAAGCAAGCAGCGTGGTGTGGGGAATGCCGGGCGCCGCCGTACAGGCCGGAATTTGCGCTGCCGTTTTGCCGCTTCAACAAATCGCTCCGAAGCTGGTTCGACTATTCGCGGGAGACCGTTTGTGACACCGCTTGATTTTGAGTACTTGCGCAAGTTGCTGAAGGAACGGTCCGGCCTCGACTTGACCGCCGAGAAGCAATATCTGGTCGAAAGCCGGTTGACTCCGCTCGCACGCAAGGCCGGCCTCTCGGGTATCGGCGACCTCGTGCAGAAAATGAAGACCGGCGCTGCGGCCCTGACGATCGAAGTCGTCGAGGCGATGACCACCAACGAAACCTTCTTCTTTCGCGACAAGACGCCGTTCGAGCATCTGCGCGAGACCGTGATTCCGGCGCTGCTCCAGGCCCGCGCGGCTCGTCGGCACTTGCGGATCTGGTGCGCCGCAGGCTCGACAGGGCAGGAGCCCTATTCGATCGCGATGTGCCTGAAGGAATGCGGCCCGCCGCTCACGGGCTGGCGCACCGAGATCATCGCCACTGATCTGTCGAACGAGGTGCTCGAAAAATCGCGGGCCGGTCTCTACAGTCAGTTCGAAGTGCAGCGCGGGCTGCCCATTCAGTTGCTGATCAAGTACTTCAAGCAGGTGGGTGAACTCTGGCAGATCAACCCCGACATCCGCGCGATGGTTCAGCACCGCCAGCTCAACCTGTTGCAGGATTTTTCCCATCTTGGGGTCTTCGATGTGATTTTCTGCCGCAACGTGCTGATCTATTTCGATCAGCAAACCAAGGCCGGCGTCTTCACGCGGCTGGCAAGGCAGGTGGAGGTTGATGGTTTTCTTGCGCTCGGCGCTGCCGAAACCGTGGTCGGGCTGACCGACGCGTTCAAACCTCACCCCGACAAGCGCGGGCTTTATCGGCCCAATCGGGTTTCCCCGCCTTCGCGGGCGGCGGGAATTCCGTCACCCAGGGCGGCGGCCGGCGGGTAAAGGATTCGCCCCGTTTCATCGGTGATCTGATCCGCTCTCGCCGCCAGGGCACGTTCGCTTCTGATTGAATCAGAAGTGGGGGCTCTCAGATTTGTTTGACGTGTTTTCATCACGAGAACAGGTCATCCACTTCGCTCGAAAACGCTATAGACCAAACAAAAACCCCGCCGTTTGCGGCGGGGTCAGTCCGGGAGGAACGGAGGATCGGGTGTCAGGCCGGAATACGGACTTCGTCCTCGTGCGGTTCACGGAGAACGTAGCCGCGCCCCCAGACGGTCTCGATGAAGTTGCGGCCTTCGGAGGCATTGGCAAGTTTTTTGCGCAGCTTGCAGATGAAGACGTCGATGATCTTCAGCTCGGGCTCATCCATGCCGCCATAGAGATGGTTGAGGAACATTTCCTTGGTCAGCGTGGTGCCCTTGCGCAAGCTGAGCAGCTCGAGCATCTGATATTCCTTGCCGGTGAGATGGACGCGCTGGCCGCCCACTTCCACGGTCTTGGTGTCGAGATTGACCACGAGATCCCCGGTCTGGATCACCGACTGGGCATGGCCCTTGGAGCGCCGCACGATCGCATGGATGCGGGCCACCAGTTCATCCTTGTGAAAGGGCTTCGTCATGTAGTCGTCGGCGCCGACGCCGAGACCCTTGACCTTGTCCTCGATGCCGGCGAGGCCGGAAAGGATCAGAATGGGTGTCTTGATCTTGGAGACGCGAAGCTGCTTGAGCACGTCGTAACCCGACATGTCGGGCAGGTTGAGATCGAGAAGGATAATGTCGTAGTCGTAGAGTTTGCCGAGATCGACGCCTTCTTCGCCGAGGTCCGTCGTATAGACGTTGAAACTCTCGGACTTGAGCATCAGCTCGATCGACTGCGCGACGGCGCTGTCATCCTCAATCAGCAAAACGCGCATGCCAGTCCCCTAATCGTCGCCGCGCCGGGCGTCAGGCCGGCCGCAATACTTGCGGCACTGGAAACGCCTTTAAGCAACTGATTCGAACCCTGACCGCCTATGGTTAACAAAAACTGTTTCTGTTCCGCAAGTCTCTTCGGTGCAATTTTCATCGAATCGCCCTAAGGTGTTGCATTAAAGCAGCTTTTCTTATCCGATTACGCTCAGGATCCACATTAAAAGTCAGGCCTAACTGACTTTCGCGACTCGCCTTCCTCCTGAAGACACACGCTCTCAGTCACCAAAGACAGTGACGCAATGATTAACGATGCGGGTAAACACGAGGTTAAAGGAGTTCGGCTAATGTGCGGAAACCTAAGGATTTCACGATGAAGGGCCTGGCCGAGCGGATTGGTGAAATCGAGCGCGTCAATATTTATGGCCGCGTGGTCGGCGTACGCGGACTGATGGTCGAGATAGCGGGTCCTATCCATGCGATGTCGGTGGGAGCGCGCATCGTCATCGAGACCGGGGTCGGCCGGACCATCCCGGCGGAGGTGGTCGGTTTCAACGGCGACAATGCTGTCGTCATGCCGTTCGCCAGCCTGGATGGAGTACGACGCGGCTGCCGCGCCCTGGTCGCCAGTGCCTCCGACAAGATAAGGCCGGCAGCCGCATGGCTCGGGCGGGTTCTCAACGCCCTGGGAGAGCCGATCGACGGCAAGGGACCGCTCCCGCAGGGCTCAACGCCGGTGCCGTACCGCAATTCGCCACCGTCGGCGCATTCGCGCCAACGGGTCGGCCAGCCGCTCGATCTCAAGGTTCGCGCCCTGAACACATTCCTGACCTGCTGCCGCGGCCAGCGGCTCGGTATTTTCGCGGGCTCAGGCGTCGGCAAATCGGTGCTGCTGTCGATGTTGGCGCGCAACGCCGATGCCGACATTTCGGTGATCGGGCTGATCGGCGAACGCGGACGCGAAGTGCAGGAGTTCCTGCAGGACGATCTCGGCGCGGAGGGGCTCGCACGATCGGTTGTCGTGGTCGCGACCTCCGATGAACCCGCCCTGATGCGGCGGCAGGCGGCCTATCTGACCCTGGCGATTGCGGAATTCTTTCGCGACGAGGGCAGGGACGTGATGTGCATGATGGACTCGGTGACGCGCTTTGCCATGGCGCAGCGCGAAATCGGACTGTCGACCGGCGAGCCGCCGACCACGAAGGGTTATACGCCAACCGTCTTCACCGAGTTGCCGAGGCTTTTGGAGCGCGCCGGGCCCGGAGCCGACAAGGGAACAATAACCGGCATCTTCACGGTGCTGGTCGATGGTGACGATCACAACGAGCCGGTGGCCGACGCCGTGCGCGGCATTCTCGACGGGCACATCGTGATGGAGCGCGCCATTGCCGAGCGGGGCCGCTATCCCGCGATCAACGTTTTGAAATCAGTGTCGCGCACGATGCCGAAATCGGCCGATCCGGCTTTCCTGCCGGACATTACCCGCGCGCGGCAGATGATGGCCACGTACTCCGATATGGAGGAGTTGATCCGGCTCGGCGCCTATCGCGCCGGCTCCAACGCGGAGGTCGACGAGGCCATCAGGTTGAATCCGGTCATCGAGGATTTCCTGCGTCAGGCGAAGGACGAAGTCACCAGCATCGGGGATGGTTATCGAAGATTGCAGCAAATCGTCAACACTTTAGCAACGGAAAGCTAACTTTGTCGGGCCATCATCCGCCCGTCATAAGAGTGGTGCGGCGGGATCAGAAGGGATGTCGCCGTTGTCCCGCGTAGATTGGGACTTCTGGGGAGTACGAGTCGATGAAGTCGCGTGAAACGCTGATCCGCCTGAAGAAATTCCAGGTCGAGGAGAAGCGTCGGAGGGTGGCTCAGATCGAAAGCATGATTGCTGACTTCCAGCGCATGTCGGTCGATCTGGAGCGTGAAATCGAAATCGAGCAGGAGCGCGCCGGGATCGATGATCCCACGCATTTCGCTTATCCCACCTATGCCAAGGCAGCGATCCAGCGCCGGGAAAATCTCACCCGCTCAGCAGATGAACTGCGCGTTCAGCTCGAGGAGGCCAAGATGTCGCTGGCGGAAGCGTTTGAGGATCTCAAGAAGGTCGAATTGCTCGATGAGCGCGACCAGGCGCGCGAACGTGCGGAAGAGAATGCTCGCGAGCAGGCCGATCTCGACAGTATCGGTTTGATGCGCTCGCGCATGGGGGCCGCCTCCATCGCGTGAACCCTCCAGTCTTCATTCGCTCGAATCCGAGAACCGAGGGGGTGGTTCCCCGATGAGAGAAGCTCCCCTCACGCGCGCCCCGCGAGCCAGATAGTGTGCTTATCGCAAAAAAGAAAACGCCCGTGGGGGGCGGGCGTTTTCCATCGTAGTCCACTTGGGGTTAGTGGGTCCTCTACGTACTCACGTGGCGACTTCGGGGGGCAAATCTAAAGAAGCCTCGTGAATGCTTCAAACTCCTTCAACGAACGACCATCGCATCCGAACTCGTCACCGCCATCGGCTTGCCTGCCTTGATGATGCGTGCCGTCTGCGTATAGCCGTCATCAGCGTTCATGCGCGCTGAAATGGCGAAACCTGCCACTGCGATACCTGCAACAAGAGCTACAACCACGATTTTCAGGTGGGTCGTCCGATCCGCGCTGTAAATCGAATGATTCATGGAAGCCTCCTGCCCATCCACTTCCCTTGTTGAAGATTAGTCTCCGCTTCTCGCGCACAGGTTCATCGTCTCGCGCCCCTACAACGTAGGAACTGGCGTCGATGTTCCGAAGAAGCGATCACAAGGTGGTGAAAAGGTGTGAACAGCCGCGATCAGTGAACTGCGCCGCCATGCAGGAATTTTAATATTTTATAGTTATATCAATTATTTAATGAAGTAATGGGGCTGGTCGCGTCCCCGTACCTACATGCGAGGTTAGACACAAACCATTTGTCTGATGCAGAAATGCCGCATAACGGCCGGTGTGATTCGAGCGGGGCGATCAGATGCTGCCGACCGTCTTGAGCCGGGCGCGGGGATGGATTTCGGCCTGCGATAGAACCGGGGTCTGGGCGCGGAAACGCTCGACCAGCGAGCGGACGAATGGCCGGATCGCGGCCGAGGTCACCAGCACCGGAGCCTCGCCTTCGCGAGCGGCCTGTTCGAAGCGATCGCGCACCGCCGCCATGAATTCCGATAGCTTTGACGGCTGCATCGCAAGGCTGCGTTCCTCTCCCTGACCGATGATGGATTCGGCGAAAGCCTGCTCCCATTTGGCGGATAGCGCGACCAGTGGTAGGTAGCCGTTGACCGATGTGTTCTGGGCGCAGATCTGACGTGCAAGGCGGCTGCGCACGTGCTCGACCAGTGTGGCCGGATTGCGCGAGAAGGCGAGGGCTTCCGCGATGCCTTCCAGAATCGTGGACAGATCGCGGACGGAAATGCGTTCGGCGAGGAGAAGCTGCAGCACGCGCTGGATCCCGGAGATCGAGATCTGGCCCGGCACGATGTCCTTGATCAGTTCGCCCTGTTCCTTCGGCAGGTCCTTCAGAAGCTTTTGCACTTCGCCATAGGAGAGCAGGTCCGACATGTTGACCTTGAGCAGTTCGGTGAGGTGGGTCGAAACCACGGTCGCGGAATCGACCACGGTATAACCCTTCAGCGAGGCTTCTTCCTTGAGCGAGGCGTCGACCCACGTCGCCGGCAATCCGAAGGTCGGTTCCGTGGTGTGAATGCCGGGAACTCCGACCTGACCGCCGGCCGGATCCATCACCATGTACTGGTTCGGCCAGATGCGCCCCGAGCCGGCGTCGACCTCCTTGATCTTGATGATGTAGGTGTTGGCCTCCAGTTGCACGTTGTCGAGGATCCGTACCGACGGCATCACGAATCCCATCTCGATCGCGAGCGACCGGCGGAGAGCCTTGATCTGCTCGGTGAGGCGATCCTGCCCGTCCGGCCCATTGACCAGCGGCAGCAGCGCGTAGCCGAGTTCGATCTTCAGATCGTCGATTCTGAGCGCCGCCGATATCGGCTCCTCCACATTCGTGGCTGCTGTGCCCGCGGTTTCGGACGCCGCGGCGGCCACGGCTTCGGCGGCCGCCGCGCTTTGGCGTTTTCGCGAACTCCAGGCGAGCGCGGCCGCGCCGCCGCCGAGCGCGACGAACGGCAGCATCGGAATGCCGGGCAGCAGTCCCAGCACCAGCATCACCCCGGCCGACATGCCGAGCGCCTGCGGATAGCCGGAAAGCTGTTTCATGAGGGCCTTGTCGGCGGCGCCCGTGACGGCAGCCTTCGAAACCAGAAGGCCGGCCGCGGTCGAGACGATCAAAGCGGGAATCTGCGTCACCAGCCCGTCGCCGACGGTGAGAATGGTGTAGCTGTGCGCCGCATCGGCAAAGCTCAGGTCCTGCTGCGCGATGCCGATGATCATGCCGCCGATGATGTTGATGAAGACGACGAGCAGGCCGGCGACGGCGTCTCCGCGCACGAATTTCGAGGCGCCGTCCATGGCGCCGAAGAAGCCGCTTTCGTCCTCGAGCGCCTTGCGCCGTTCCTTGGCGGTTTTCTCGTCGATCAGGCCGGCAGAGAGGTCGGCGTCGATCGCCATCTGCTTGCCGGGCATGGAGTCGAGTTGAAAGCGCGCCGCCACCTCCGCGATGCGTCCGGAGCCCTTGGTGATGACCACGAAATTCACGATCACCAGGATCCCGAAGACGATGATGCCGATCACGAAATTGCCGCCCATCACGAAGTTCCCGAAGGCTTCGATGACATGGCCGGCGGCGGCCGGGCCTTCATGCCCGTCCGACAGGATCAGCCTTGTGGAGGCGAGGTTGAGCGACAGCCTCAGCATGGTCGCGATCAGCAGCACGGTCGGGAAGGAAGAGAATTCCAGCGGCGATTGGATGAACAGCGCGGTCATCAGGATCAGGATCGACAGCGTGATCGAGATCGCCAGAAGGAGATCGAGAATCATCGCCGGAAGCGGCATGATGAGGACGACAAGGATCGTCAGGATACCGAAGGCGAGCGCGAGATCGCCGCGCTTCAGCATGATCCCGATCTGGCTGAAGGTTGGGAAACCCGAGGCGGGTACGGCCGCGCCTTGTTCCGCCGTGATGCCCTTCATCCTCCTCGTCTCCCTCGCGCGAGACCGCTCGCACGCGCTATAGCGTTTTCGAGCGAAGCATATCCTCGGGCTTGACCCGAGGATGGAATCCGCTTCGCGTGAAGAAAACGCGTCAAAACAACAATCTGGAGCTTCGCTTCTGATTCAATCAGAAGCGAATGCTCTCGCGCATGATCCCGACCCGAAGGGCCGCGCCAGCGCAAAGTGGAAACCGGTTTTCGGACAGGATCATGCTCGATCAAAAAGTTAAGGCCGGGGTCTGATTCAACGCAGTGGAACCAGACCCCGGCAGTTGTTTTGACGCGTTTTCTTCACGCGAACCCATGTTCATCCGCGGGTCACGCCCGAGGAGATGCTTTGCTCGACAACGTTAGAGGCGTCTGCGCGGCCGTCGCGGCGCCCCACCTTGAAAGTGGGACGCGCTGGCGTCCGCGAGGGGCCATTCCGTGCATCTGGCGACGCGCGGCTTCCTGGGCAAAATTTGCCCGGTGTATGGTTAGCAAAGGGTTAATATTCCGGCGGGGTGCGGCGTTTGCCTCCTGATCGAGGCTTGAAGAGGATACGCGCCACCATCGGGCCGCCTCCGTCTGTCGGCCGCAAATACCGGCCCTCAACAGTTCCGACCGCCGATTGCCGCGCGGCACATGACATTGTAAGGGATGCCTTGCGCCGACGGCGGTTGCGCACGCGACGTCCGGCCGGGGCCTGTAGCTCAATGGTTAGAGCCGGCCGCTCATAACGGTCTGGTTGGGGGTTCGAGTCCCTCCGGGCCCACCAGTCAAATCAGGCATCGTCGCGTGGAGTACGCAGGCCCTGCCGCGTAGCCACCGTTTTTTAACTGAATTGTTCCATCCTCTCGCCATCGCGTCAGAGCCGAGTTCCGGTAAGCCACAGAAGGTGCCTCCCGATGGTTCACTTGCCCCGCTTTCATCGATCTCGGCGCGATCTCAATCCCAGGTAAGCTTTTGAGGGTTCGGTACCGATTTCCGCTGACGCGATTTCTCGCGAATCGCGTCATGACGGCACATCGGTCGTGACGCTTGCTTTCACCATAACAAATTGGCGAGTTTTCCCGTGCGCAAGAACTTTCCGGTTACCGACGAAGAGTATCCCGTTTCCGATGACACGCTGATCGTTTCACGGACCGATCTCAAGGGGCGTCTCACCTATGTCAATGAGGACTTCATTGACGCCGCGGAATTCACCACCGAGGAGCTGATAGGCAAGGCGCATAACATCGTTCGTCACCCGGACATGCCGCCGGAGGCGTTCGAGAATCTCTGGGATACCTTGAAGGCCGAGAAACCATGGGTCGGCGCCATCAAGAACCGGCGCAAGAACGGCGGCTTTTACTGGGTGCTGGCAACGGCCTCGCCGATCCGCACGGACGGGCAGGTCACCGGCTATACCTCGATCCGCACCAGGCTTGCCGCCGACCAGCGCACCCTCGCGGAAGACGTGTATGCGGCCATTCGCGAAAAGCGCCCCCATCCGTATCGGATCGACGCCGGCATTATCAGGAAGCGATCGGTCTTTGATCGTTTCGGACTGTTTACCCGCACCATGCGGGCGCGAATGACAACGCTGATCACAGTGCAGGCTGCTTTTCTGCTGGCTTGCGGCTTGCTGGGCGCAGCCGTCATCGGCGGCATATGGGGCCTCGCCCTCATCCTTCTCGCCGCCACCGGAATCGCTGTCGGGGGAATGGTGGGACGCCAGACCCTGCGTGCGTTCGAGGGGCCGATGCGTCACCTGAACGAAACGATGCTGAACCTCGTCCACGACAAATTCGACAATCGGATCGAAATCAGGCGCGACGACGAGATCGGCGAAGCCCTCCGCAACCTCCAGACCGTGCAGACGCTTATTCGGTTCAGTCGGGAAGAGGTCAACTCCACGCAACGCCGGGCCGACGCTCAGCGCAAGATCGACATGACCAAGATCGCCAATTCCTTCGAGGCGGCCATTGGCGAGATCGTTCAGGCTGTCGCGACATCGGCGACCGAACTGGAGGCTTCGGCAACGACGCTGGCCTCGAACGCCGACCATGCGAAGGATTTTGCCGCGCGCGTCGCCAATGGTTCGACCGAGGCCTCCTCGAATGTCAATTCGGTGGCCTCGGCCACGGAGGAGATGACCGCTTCAGTCCATGAAATAAGCCAGCGAGTGCAGGAATCGGCGCGCATGGCGGGCGAGGCCGTCGATCAGGTGCATTCGGCGACCGAGCGCGTCAGCGCGTTATCGAGCGCTGCGGCTCGCATCGGCGATATCGTCGAGATGATCAACAATATCGCGGGACAGACCAATCTTCTCGCCCTGAACGCCACCATCGAGGCGGCGCGCGCCGGGGAAGCCGGTCGCGGATTCTCGGTCGTCGCCTCGGAAGTTAAGGCGCTCGCCGAGCAAACCGGCAAGGCCACCGGCGAAATCGGTCAGCAGATCAGCGGGATCCAGTCCGCCACCCACGAATCCGTCGACGCGATCAATGAGATCCGGAACTCCATCGAAAAGCTTTCCGGGATCTCTTCTACGATCGCGTCAGCCATCGAAGAACAGGGGGCGACGACGCAGGAAGTCGCCCGCAACGTGCAGCATGCCGCCCAGGGTGCGCAGGAAGTGTCCTCGAATGTCGGAAATCTCCAGCGCGGGGCGGTGGACACCGGAAATGCCTCGTCCCTGGTGTTGTCTGCCGCTCAAACGCTGTCGCGCGACAGCGCCAGGCTCAAGGCGGAGGTCGACAATTTCCTGAACTCCGTCCGGGTTGCATGAAGCATTGATAGAGGACGATGTGAGAAGGGCGCAGGCGACAGCGCGCGTCGAATGAAGCATGTCCTCAAGCTTGACCCGGAATGATGCCGACTCGCGCGAAGAAAGCGCGTCAAAGCAGCAAATCTCAAGCGTCGTCGGATTGAGGCGGCTGGCGGAGTCGATCCTGATGGGCATCCCCGCCCCATGGATTACCGGCGTGGTGGCCGGAGCGTGACAGCCTCTCATAAAGAACTACGAGGACGACGAGGACGATAAGAACGATCGGATCCCCGATCGTTCTTACCCTTGCGCGTATTCAGCCGCTGGTCGGAGCGTATCCCTGGGCATCTGCGGTGGGAGCCGCTGTAGAATGTTACCCGCACCGGGCATGCCTTCGCTGCTGGCGGCGCAGTCGGCGACCCTGTGGTAACGACGGGGGGATGCGGCCGTGTTACAGGTTGTCCGGACGCGAAATATTGACCTGATAAGAAACCGAGACAATGGCGGAGGATGTCGCGCGTTCTTCGAAGAAGTGATATGCGTGATCGCGGCTCGCGTGATATTTGTCATTTATGACCGGCGCGACAACCGGATCGACTGACTTCGTCACTTTACGCTGCACCGCAGCTAACATGAGAGATAAAACTCGCGCGAACTTGAGTGATGATTGATAGCGCAACGCGCGGCTTTCATACTATATTATTGTCGTGAACTTGTTCTTAAGTTGAGATTTTCATTTGATTCTGGTTATTGTTTAGGCGCTTCGTTCTCTGTCATCGAAGCCATATTCAGGTAGGAAGATGAAGAAGCATTCGCGGGAGGAAATTCTTTCGAAGCTTGCCCGGGCGGATGAACTCGCTCGCGCCGGCAGTTCCCAGGTCGACGTCTGCAAGACGCTTGGTGTGAGCGTCATGACGCTTCATCGGTGGAGGAAATTGCCTCTGCCAAGGCAGGAAGCGGATATTCCTCAGGACAATGCGGGAGAAGCGGCGGTATCCATCAGGCCTCCGGCGACGGATCAGATGCGTCACGTTCTGGAGGAGCTCAAGCTCGAGAACCAGCGGCTTCGTAAGATTGTCACGGACCTCCTGCTTGAGAAAATGAGGCTCGAGGAAGCTGCTGTTTCCGCATCCCCTCCCCAGTCGGAAACGCAAGGTGTGATCCAGGCCCTGCTCGGTCCCGCCAATTCGAGATAGCCGCTCTCATGATTGCCTGGAGAGGCAGAGATCCAGGAGAGAGACAAGAAATGGTCTCGCGGCGGGTGCAGACTTTGGCCTACTCCTCCAGTTCGATCCGTTCGATCGCGTCCGCGAGTTCCTGGATTTCCTGATCGGCGGTATCTCCGGGCATGAAGCTTGCTACCGACTGACCACTGGTGAAACAACGTACGAATGCGGCGCGACTGGCGATCGGCGGGCCAACCGCTTCGCCAAATGTGCTCAGCTCATCAAGCAATTGTCTTCCTTCAAGCGTGCGGCGATCGAGTCTGTTCGGCACCAGGATCACCTTGATTCGATCCCGGCGGCGCTCGCGTGCGGCGTCAATGATCGCAAGCGTCTGAAGCGTCGCGTCGAGGTCGAGGCCGGACGGGGTGCAGGGTACCAGGATCAGGTTAGCCACGGCGATCGAGGCTCCCATTTCCCTTGCGTTGGGGGCGGTGTCGATGATGACAATTCCGGCTTCAATACTGCGCACTTCCTGGGCCCAGGCAGGGACCGACGTCTGCTCCAGAGCCATTTCATAGACAGGGAATTCGAGATTGCCAGGCTCCGCCCACTGTGAGGCGGAACGCTGGGGGTCGCTGTCGACAAGCGCAACCTCGTGTCCGCGGCGCGCGAGCGCAGCGGCGACACAGATAGCGATCGTGGTTTTGCCGACACCGCCTTTGCGCTGAGTAACGGTGATGATTCTCCGTCTCAGACGGGGAGAACTCATGCGGGCGCCACGATAACACATCCTCACATTTTCTGGTAAAAGCATCCGCGAACGTTACCATCGATTGGTCGGTCGTCACAATTGGATGTGAGGTAAGGTTTTCAGCGGTCTTCCTTACGTTTTTTGCATGTCTGCCCCACGATTTCGGCGGGAATGGGGTGAAATCGGCCCGAAATCCCAGCGGCGAAGCACGCCTGGTGGCCAGGGAGGCGATCCCCCTCAATGTTAAATGAAGGGGGCGTAACTTGACGCTTGACTTCGGTGCTGCGGTGCCACTAACATGTACTTAACAATCGAGGGCTTGCATAACACTTATATGTTACATGCGAGGCTCGGATTTGGCACAAAGTCTAGCACCTTCGAATTGCAGCGTGCGGTGTCGATTGGCGTCGACCGTCATCTCTGCTTTCGCATGACTCTTGAAGAATTCAGTCTCTTAAAGAATCCAGCTAGAGGGCGCCATGGCCGTTTCCTACCTGACGAAGACCGAGCTAGGCGAGTTTTTCCATAGTAACGGAAACATCGAGGCGGGCGTGCGATCGGCGTTGATCGATTCGCTCGAGCAAAGCGGTGTGTTCAACGATGACGACAATAGTGCGAGGGGATGGCTCCAGTCCGGGCCGTTTCCAGGCGGAGAGGTTCCGCCTGTCGTCCAGATTTTGGGGGTATCCAACTCGACGAATGTCGAGACGAATCCCAACCTGAAAGCGATCGTGCTGGATGATCACAGCGCCAGGCTTGACGTGACCGGAGGGGATAACGACGTCTTTGTCGCCGCAGGCAAAGGGCATGATACGATCAACCTGCATGATAGCGGCAACGATACGGTCTACGGCGGCAGCGGCAACGATGTGATCCGGGCGAGCGAAGGCGATAACCTGCTGTTCGGCGGGGCCGGCAATGACAGCATTTACGGCGGTACCGGCAACGATACGCTGGACGGAGGTGCTGGTAATGACCTCCTGGTGTCCGGTGGTGCGCGGGCTGCGGGCAGTGGCGGCGACGCGCGCATTGCCAGTGCGGACGACAGCGCCTTCGGCGCCGCTGGCCGTGGGCATGATCATGGCGGCGGTCGTGGAGATGGCCGTGGATGGGGTCGCGGAGATGATCACGGTGGCGGTCGCGGCGGTGACCGTGGATGGGATCATGGTGGCGGAGGTGGCGGCGACCATGGCGGTGGCGGCGAGATAGAGGGACACAGCACGCTTATAGGCGGCGCTGGCAATGATACGCTGGTAGGCGTGCAGGGCGACGTGCTGCAGGGTGGTGCGGGCAACGATCAGTTTACGCTGCTGTCCGGTGATGGGAGTGCCAACTCCACGCTGTACGGCGGCGGCGGCGATGACACCTTCCGGATCGAGGCGCGCAGTGGCAGCGATACGATCTTCGGCGGCAGCGGTAACGACACGGCTGAATTCGCTGGCCGGTCGTTCTTCGATGTCGCCAAGATCGATGTCGATGCGAGCACCTCGACCTACACACTGCACTTCAGCGATCAACAGACCGTCGCGGTTAATGGCGTTGAGGAACTGCATTTCAGCGACCAGATCGTCACCCTGCCGAAGCTCTCGTAGTCCGAGCCAGGAGGACAGGATTGTTAAAGCCCCGCCTCGGCGGGGCTTTTGCTTGTGTGATGCTTCTTCGTTTCTGTGATGCAATGACAGGCCTCTATAGTGTTTTCGAGCGAAGCATGTCCTCGGACCTGAGCCGGGTATGGAATCCGGTTCGCGTGAAGAAGACGCGTCAAAACATGAAGACCCCAAGGCCGTAAAACATGAAGACCCCAAGGCCGTTCGTGCCTTTGTGAGGCCACATCGATACGGTCATGGTTGGCGGTCGCCGGAGCGGTATGGTTCGATCTTGTTCTCCGATAGCTCCGGCGGGAACCAGGAGCCGATATTGAACCCAGCTATCAAGCGCTTGCTCAATGCGGGCTCCGGCCCCGGATCCGCCAGACGAATCGCTCGGCTGGTTCAGGAGCGAGGACTGGAGGAATTGCGCTTTGATATCGACCCGAAGGTCAAACCTCACGTCGTAGGCTCCATCCTCGAACTGGAAACGTCGTTCGCGCCGCAATCGTTTGATGTGATATGGTCGTCGCACGTTCTTGAGCATCTCTATGCCCACGAAATTTTCCCCACCCTGCGCCAGTTCCATCGGGTCCTGAAACCGGACGGCTTCGCCCTGATCATGAGCCCTGATGTTACGGCGGTGGCTCGCTTTATCGTCGAGCAAGGCATTGCGGCCGTCGCCTATCACTCGCCGGCCGGTCCGATCCGGCCGCTCGACATGCTCTATGGTCATTCCCGGGCGATCGAGGAAGGGCATGTTCATATGGCTCACCGCACTGGATTTACCGCGGAGAGGCTCGGCAATCTGTTGTTGACGGCCGGCTTTCCCGCCGTGTCGGTGGCGATGCAGAACTTCGAGGTCACCTCCAGCGTCAACGGCACCGCGGTGGACCTGGTCACCAAGAACGTGCGCTCGCTCACTCTCGATGCGGCGGCGCTCGCGACGAAGGGCATCACCAGCGTCAGCGTGGACGGCACCGCTCACGCCGTGGGCGCCAGCCCCATCAGCGTGGGTCCGACCACGGGCAAACGCCCGGACCTGTCCGGCCCGCTGAACCAGGTGTTTCAGCGGCCGTTCTGCTTCGTGTGGGACGACGCCGGTTCGATCGTGTACCGCGACTACGTCGCGCTCTTGACCTCCTGGTGGTCCACCATCGGCAACGGGCACGCCTGCGGGCTCCCGCTCTCGAAGCTCACGCCCGCCCTCGAGGCCGAGCGGAACCTGGTGTTCGTCGGCGTGGCAGCTCCGGCGGGCCTGCCCATCAGCTGGACCGCGAACGAGATCAGCGTCGGGCAGAAGAAGCTCGGCGACTCGGCCCTGGCCTTCGTGTACCCGAAGGGCGAACGCCTACGCGCCTACCTCTTCGCCACCGCCGGCAGCGAGCTCTTGCTCCACCGTTACGTGCCGTTCTCGTCGCGGGCAGGCATGCCCGACTACCTGGTCTTCGACGCAGGTGGCGCGACCGTGGCCGGCTTCTTCGACGCGGAGTGGAAGCTCGACGCCAAGTACGCGACCGGGCTGTAGTCTGGCGCTCAGAGCCTGAGCACCTCCCAGCGCACCCGGCGCTCGGGGCCGCCGCTGACCACCAGGCGCACGTCACCGAAGCTGAGCTCCGACCCGGTAGCGAGACTGGTGCTCACCCGCAGGCGCTTCACGTCGCCCTTCTCGTCCGCCGCGAAGCAGCCGGAACAGCTCGCCAGATCGGCCTCTGCGACCTCGACGAGCTTGGCGGGATTGCCGGAGTCGCTGCCCAGGCGGAACGCCTCGAGCAGCGTGCCGTCCGCCAGCTCGAGGCGCGCCTGCCCGAGCGGGCCGAGCACCACCTTCACGTCCAGGCGATCGGCGACGTCGTCGAGACTGACCACGTCCGGATCCGTGGCGGGCGCCAGGGTGTCGATGCTGGGATCGAGCAGCGGCAGGATCTGTTCCGGCAGGGGCGTGAGG
>JAANMW010000319.1_pt1 | contig 55107 bp, 41 predicted proteins | sample 7279671 | NCBI WGS metagenome assembly JAANMW01 (sample SAMN14094541, study PRJNA606508) | bioreactor metagenome | isolation source: A lab-scale SPAN reactor treating ammonium-rich wastewater day 247 | place: Ireland: Galway | collected 2017-09-19 | reverse complement strand
GTATTTCGGCACCCGTATTTCGGCACCCGTATTTCGGCAACCGCATTCCGGCCTCGGCAATCCAGAAATAGGTATACTGTCCCCGTATTTCCGGGATAGGCCTACTTCGCGGTCAGGTCGTAGAGCAGGCCGCTGATGTTGGTGATCTCCCACCCGGTGGCCTCGATGGCCTTCTCCAGCTCGGCTTTGGCGTGGCGCGGGCGAAGCGGCGACTCGACGATCACCTCGCTGACGGCAGTGCTGAACTGCTTCAGGTCGGCGCGGGAGAAGACGTCCGGCTGGGCGCGGTAGCTGCGCGGGTTGGTCATGTCGATGGTGACCTTCTTCAGGTCCACCGCCCGCGGCTTGAGCCTGGCCACGAAGGCATCCAGCTTGGCCTTCGGGGCCTTGGCGATCTTCAGGGTGAAGACCGTCGGCCGCGACAGCCAGTCGGCCAGCAGCCGGTCGATGAAGCCCAGCCCTTCGGCCGGGTGGACCAGCGCGTCGACCGACTTGACCAGGCCCTGCCGGCAGGCCATGCCGTCGTTGCCGCCGGGCAGCGAGCCGGGGAAGTGGTGGAACGGCTCGGCCACCAGGATCCGCGCGTCGGCGGCGTTGATGATCTTCAGGTTCAGCTCGCACACCGGCTCGATCCCGGTCAGGCGGGACCCGACCGCCGCGGTGGCGTCGCCGAGGAGGAGGATCTCCCGGTCGAGGCTGGTCCCGAGCCACTGCGCCGCGGCCTCGTCGCCACTGAGCGCGAGCTGCAGCTTCTGGCGCTGCTCGAGGCTCTGGAGTTGGGTGCCGTCGAGGACGTCGAGGCCGGCGGCCTTGAGGTGTTTGACCAGCGCCGTCTCGGCCACCCCGCCGCTGTCGCGCTTGTCATCGACCACCGTCTCCCGCACGCCGCAGACGATCCGCGGCCGTTCCAGGTCGTCGTAGAGCTGCTTCAGCCCGGCCTCGGAGCTGAGGGTGCGGACCACCGGCGAGATGCTCACCCAGGCGCTGATCTTGACCACCAGGCTGCCCGCCCGCTGCTCCTCGCCCAGGTCCTGATCCACCCGCACGAACCCGCGCTGGCTTTCGAGATCGATCTTGTCCTCGACCAGCTCGTACTTGTCGACCAGCGACTTGGACTGGATCATCACCCCCAGCGCCGATTCCAGGGCATTGCGCATGGCGTCCAGCCGGGCCACCGCCCGGGCGGAGTCGAGGTCGCGACCGGCCAGCGAGGCCGCGCCGACCGCCTGCGGGACGCGGATCTCCGGACCGCGCTCCAACGCGGCCGCCGCGTTGGCCGCGGCCGGCGCCGCGCCCGGCGCTGGCGCCGGCGGAGCGGGCGCGGTCTCCTGGCCGGGGATGCGCACCCGGGCGGTCTGCTCATCCACGCCGTAGTAGTAGGCCGCGGCCGTTCCGTTCCAGTTCGGGTCGAGGTCCTCCAGCTTGCGCCGCAAATCGGGCAGGAAGCGCTCGAGGTAGTCTCTCGGCTGCATCAGGGCGACCTGGTCGTCGACTCGCGGATCGGGCACGTGCTTGGGGATCGGCTTGCGGCAGAAGAAGACGTGGACGTGCTCGACGCTGGGCGCTTCGCCGACCAACTCGTACCCGGCAGGGTCGTAGCCGAACTCGCGGTACGACTCATTGGGCAGCGTCAGCGCCTGTCCCTTGCGGATCTCCGAGGCCGCGCCGGCCTTGGGCGGGAAGAGCTGGTAGACTTCGCCCTTGCCGACCCCGATGATCAGCAGGTGGCCGCTCTCGTTGGCGGTCACGCTGATCTTGGCCAAATCGTTCTTGAAGTAGGTCGGCAGCTTGCCTTCGGTTTGCTTCTCCAGGTCCTTGTTGAACCGCACGGTAAGCTTGACCGAGCTGCGGTGGTTGCTGACCGCCTGCTCCCGCTCGACGGCGCCGGTGGCGCCGCCGGTGAGCAGGGCGTGGAGCACTTCCGCCACGCGCACCGCGGTCTCCTGCCAGTCGTGCCCGCGCTCGGAGTGGGCCGCGCCCGGCAGCACCGTGGCCGTGTCCGGATTGACGCACCGGGCCCGCACCACGTACTCGCCCTCGACCTTGGAGACTCCGCCCACGACCACCACGTTGGCCTTGACGAATCGGTTCAGCTCCTTGGCGGTGGCGGCGTCCTCGAACACGTTGGGGTTGTTCTCCAGCCGCTTGGTCTTGAGCAGGGCGTCCAGCTCGCTGCGCTCGACCAGCTCCAGGTAGACGCTCTTGGCCAGCATGGTCGCGATTTCTGAGCTGACCTCCTGGCCAAGCGTGCTGTCGGGCGGACCGGTGAACGACATCACCGCCACGCGCGGTTTGCCGGTCGGGTTGGCGCCCGCGAGAGTGAGGGCCATCAGGACCGCGACCAGCGGCAGCTTGTTCATTGTCCCCTCCGCACACTCCGCAGATCGGCGGCGCAGCGGAAGCCGGTGCTGAGCCGGCGTTCCGAGGCCGCCTGGGCGCCGCGTCGGCGGACCCGGGCCGCGATCGCGTCGGCGTCGTAGCCGCCGCCGCGCACACAGCGCCGCGGCTGGGCCACGTCGACTTTCAGGGTCGCCACGCAGATGGGGTTGAACCGCTCGCCCCACCGGTAGAAGTCAGGGTCGTACACGTCGGCGCACCACTCCGCCACGTTGCCGGTCAGGTCGTACAGCCCGAAGGCCGAGGCGGGATGGCTCTTGACGTTCACCGGCGCCTCCAGCCCGACCGACATCTGGAACGCGCTGAAGGTATCGCCCTGGTCGTAGCGGCTGCCCACGCCGCCCTGCGCGGCGTACTCCCATTCGGCCTCGGTCGGCAGCCGCCGGCCGGCCCATCGAGCATAGGCGTCGGCCTCGTACCAGCTCACGCCGGCCACCGGCAGGCGGTCGGCATCACCGCCGGGCGCGTTCCAGCCGCCCGGCTGGGTGACCTTCTCGCGCTGCGCCCAGGCCCAGCCTTCGGGGCTCCAGAGATCTTCTTTCTGGTACCCGCCGTCGGCCATGAACATCTTGAACTGCTGATTGGTCACCTCGTGCTCGTCCAGATAGAAGCTGTCGACCGAGACGAGACGATCGGACAGCTCGTTCCAGAACCAGTACTCCTGCGGCTCGGGGCCGGCGGTCGGCAGCGTCAGGTCGGCCTCGATCTGCTCCTGATTGGAGCCCCGGTGGTAGGTGCCGCCGGGGACCAGGACCAGCCTCACGCCGTCCCGTCCGGACGGCCCGCCGGCCGCCGGCTGGGGCCGCAACGCCGGCTGCGCGCTGCTGACCACGATGATCTTGTCGCGCACCTCGAAGGTCAGGCCGAGCGGCTTGAGCAGCAGCGCCAGCGCCTCGGACAAGGGTCGCTGGCGGAGGGTCAGGGTGATCGGCGCGGCGTCGGGCACGCCCGGCGCCAGCAGCAGATCGCAGCCGCCCTGCCGGGCCAGATTCTCCAGCGCCTGCTTCAACGGCGTGGCGGAGAGCTGCGCGCTGACCAGGTTCTTGGGCTTGTGGCGGACCAGCACCAGCGGCGCCACGCCGTCCTTGAGCAGCCACGGGAGTTGCGACTGCCGGCCTTTGAGGTGTTCGTCGGTCCACTCCTTCACCCGCGACTGGACGAACCGGGCCAGGCTGTCGACAGTCACCGCGCCGTCGTCCTCGGCCGCCGCGCCTCTCAGGCCGTCGAGCAGGTAGTAGGTGAAGACGCCGTGCCCGACCTTCGGCCACTCGAAGGCGCGCTGGCCGGGTCGCGCCGCCGAGAGGGTGGCGCGCACCTGGTTGGCCTCGTCGCCGTCGGTGCTGGCGATGCGCAGCGCGCTGCCGAAGATGCCGCCCTGTCCGGGCGTGCTGTCCCGGCAGGCATCGACCACGAACAGCACCTGCCGCGCCTTGGCCCGGACCAGGGCCCCGGTCACCGCGCTGACCGGCACCGCCGTGGCCAGCAGCCGCGAGGCGTCGGCCACGTCGGCGTCGATGGGCAGCAGATAGTCCTCACCCTTGCGGTTGACTCCGTGGCCGGCGAAGTAGAACAGGAAGGTGTCCGCCGCGGTGAGCGAGTCGGCCAGGGCGTTGAGCTGCGCCTTGAGATTGGCGGCGGTGGGGGTCAGCTTGCCGCCGCCGTTGTCGGTCATCAGCACCACGGCCTCGCGCGGGCAGCCGCCGCCGGCGGGGTCGAGCAACAGGTCGCGGATCGAGACGGCGTCGGGCACGGCGTACTCGAGCGCCGGGATGGCCTTGCTCCGGTAGTCGTTGACGCCGACCACCAGCGCCTTCAGCCGCGCGGGCGCGTCGGCCGCGTGGCCGGCGCAGGTCAGCAACAGCAGCAGCGACAGAGGCAGCGAACGCATGAGCACCCTCGCGACGGCTTGACGCCTGATCCACTATACGCGGCGAACGGCCCGACGATTGTAACAGTCGCGATGATCGGGGGTCAACCGCCGCCGAAAAGGGGTCAGGAGCCTTTTCTAGCCTTGACTCCTCACGCTTCGCCACAGAGCTGCTCAAGCCAGAAAAGGCTCCTGACCCCTTTTCGCAGGAGCCTTTTCGGCTCTCCCGAAGCAGGCAGGAATCCCGTTCTACCGGGGCAATCGGATCGGTTCGAGGCAGGCCATGGGCTCGGAGATCGCCGTGCCGGACGCGCGCTGCTACATCAATCGACAGGTGAGTTGGATCGACTTCAACCGCCGGGTCACGGAGTTGGCCAGCGACCGGCGCCTGCCGCTGCTGGAGCGGCTGCGCTTCTTGGCCATCGCCGGCGAGAACCTCGACGGGTTCTTCATGAAGCGGGTCGGCGCGCTCAAGCGGGAGGTCGAGCTGGGCGTGCCGCGCGACGCGCCGTGGCCGCTGTCGGCCGCCGAGGAGCTGGCCGCGGTGCTTGGCGCCGTGCGCGAGATGCAGGCCGAGCACGTCCGCATTCTGAGCGAGGAGCTGCGCCCGGCGCTGGCCGAAGAAGGGATCCGGCTGGCCGACTACCGCGATTTGTCCGCCGCCGAGCGCGACGCGGTCGACCGCTACTTCGAGGACGAGCTGTTCCCCATCCTCACCCCGCTGGCGGTGGATCCCGGTCGGCCGTTCCCGTTCATCAGCAACCTCAGCCTGAGCCTGGCGGTGGTGCTGGGCCTGGAGGACGGACCGCCGCTGTTCGCCCGGGTCAAGGTCCCGGCCAACCGGCCGCGGTGGGTGGCCGTGTCGGGCGGCCAGGCCTATGTTCCTTGCGAGCAGGTCATCGCGAGCCATCTCGACCGCCTCTTCCGCGACATGACGATCCTCTCGGCGCATCCGTTCCGGGTCACCCGCAGCGCCGACGTCCCGCGTGACGACGCGGCGGCCGACGATCTCCTGGATTTCGCCGTCGATCTGGTCCGCGAGCGCCGCTTCGCGCCGGTGGTCCGGCTGGAGATCGAAGCCGGCATGCCCGTCGGCCCGCGCGAGCTGCTGCTGACCGAACTGGCCCTCGAAGAGGCCGACCTGTTCGACGTCGACGGCCTGCTGGGGCATGTCGATCTCAAGGGGCTGGCGGCCTTGGACCGGCCGGCACTGCGCCGCCCGCCGTGGGTTCCGGTGCCCCACCCGGCGCTGCCGGCACGGGGGCGTGAGGCCGACCCGGCGCCGCTGTTCGAGGCCATCGCCCGGCGCGACATCCTGGTCCACCATCCCTACCACGACTACGACCAGACGGTGGTCAGCTTCGTCGAGGCGGCGGTGCGCGATCCGCGCGTGCTGGCCATCAAGCAGAGCCTTTACCGCACCTCGCCGCACTCGCCCACGCTGGAGGCCCTGATCCGCGGCGCCGAGGCGGGCAAGGAGGTGACCGCGCTGCTCGAGCTCAAGGCGCGCTTGGACGAGGAGGCCAACATCGCCTGGGCGCAGCGGCTGGAGCGTTCGGGCATCCACACCTCGTACGGTTTCGCGGGGTTCAAGACCCACACCCGGATGACCCTGGTGGTGCGCGAGGAGCCGGACGGGTTGCGGCGGTACGTCCACATCGGCACCGGCGACTACAACGACACCACCGCCCGGGACTACTCCGATCTGGGCCTGTTCACCGCCTCGCCGCCGATCGCCGCGGAGGTGGCGGAGCTGTTCAACTTCCTCACCGGCTACGCCGAGATGCCGGAGTACCAGAAGCTGGTGGTGGCGCCGACCGACATGCGCGCGCGCTTCATCCAGTGCATCGAGAAGGAGATGGAGCGCGGCGCGAGCGGGCGGGTGCGGGCGATGATGAACGCTCTGGTCGATGTCCCGCTGGCCGAGGCGCTCTTGCGCGCGTCCCAGGCGGGCGTCGCGATCGAGTTGATCATCCGCGGCGAGTGCTGCCTGGTGCCCCGGGTTCCGGGCCTCTCGGACAACCTCCGCGTGCGCAGCGTGCTGGGGCCGTTTCTGGAGCATTGCCGCGTGTTCGAGTTCGGGCAGGGCGAGGGCGCCCGGGTGTATATCGGCTCCGCGGACTGGATGTACCGCAACCTGGACCATCGCATCGAGGTGGTCATCCCGGTCGAGGACCCGGCCACTCGATCCGAGCTGAGCGCGTTGCTCGACCTGTTCGGGGCCGACACCGCGACGAGTTGGGAACTGGGACCCGACCGTCGCTGGGCGCGGACGCAGCCCGAGGGCGCCGAGCCGATCAGCGCGCAAGAGGTGCTGATGCGTCGGGCGAGCGCCGCTCAGAACTCGATCAACACGTCATCGCCGTCGATCACCACCTCGTAGTGGCGGATCGGCACCACCGCCGGGAAGCGCAGGTTCTTGCCGGTCCGCACGTCGAACAGCGCGCCGTGACGCGGACATTCGATGACGTAGCCGTCGAGCGTTCCCTCGGCCAACGAGGCCACCGCGTGGCTGCACTCGTCGGCGGTGGCGTAGATCTCGCCGGCGACGTTGTAGAGACAGATCCAGCGATCCTCGACCCGGACCAGCTTCGTCCCACCTGGCGGCACCTCGCCCCGTTGAGCGACCTTCACGCGTTCCGGCACGACCGGCCTCCTCGGCGTTCCCCACCGCTCAAGCGTGCCGGCTTGGACGGCACGGCGGCCACTGCCTACTGCCTACTGCCCACTGCCCGCCCTCACGGCTCCTCGCCCTGCTTGATCGGCACGCCGACCAGGTTGCCCCACTCGGTCCACGAGCCGTCGTAGTTGCGGACCTTGTCGCGGCCGAGCAGATACTTGAGCACGAACCAGGTGTGGCTGGAGCGCTCGCCGATCCGGCAGTAGGCGATGATCTCACCGCCGTGGCCGAGCAGATCGCGGTACAGGTCCTTGAGCTGCACGGCCGACTTGAACGTGCCGTCGAGGTCGAGCGCCTTGGCCCACGGGATGTTGACGGCGCCGGGGATGTGCCCGCCCCGCAGGGCGCCTTCCTGCGGGTAGTCCGGCATGTGCAGCAACTCGCCGGAGTACTCGCCGGGAGAGCGCACGTCGATCAGCTTCCCGGCGGCCTTCTGGTGCCGCAGGACATCGTCCCGGAAAGCGCGGATCTCGGCTTGCCGGTCGCCCGTCTCCGGGTAGCTGCCGGCCGGGTAGCCGGGCACCTCGCGGGTCAGCTCGCGGCCTTCATCGATCCACTTCTGCCGCCCGCCGTTCATGATCCGGCAGTCCTGGTGGCCGTAGAGCGTGAAGGTCCACAGCGCGTAACAGGCCCACCAGTTGTTCTTGTCGCCGTAGAACACCACGGTGGTATCGCGGCTGATGCCGTTGGCCTCGCACAGCGCGCGGAACCGCTCGGCGCCCAGGTAGTCGCGGCGCACCGGGTCCTGGAGATCCGTGTGCCAGTCGATCTTCACCGCGCCGGGGATGTGACCGGTATCGTACAACAGCAGGTCCTCGTCGGACTCGACCAAGCGCACGCCATCGTCGGTGCCGACGTTGGCCGCGACCCAGTCGGTGCTGACCAACATCTCGGGATGCGCGTACTCCGCCATGGTTCGCTCCATATGTCGACGACGAGCTAGTGCTGCGAGATGCGCGTGGACACGGCCGTTTTCAGCCGTTCGCGCGTGCTCGCCAACGGCACGGCATCGATCACCGGCTCGAAGAACCCGGCGATCACCATGCGCTGGGCGGTGTCGCGATCGAGCCCGCGCGAGCGGAGGTAGAACAGGTCCTCCTCGCTCAAGTGAGCCAGCGTGGCGCCGTGCGAGCAGCGGACGTCGTCCGCCTCAATCTCCAGCACCGGCATCGAATCAGCTCGGGCATCGTCGCCGAGCAGCAGGTTGTTGTTGGTCTGGTACGCATCGGTCTTCTGAGCCTCCGGGTGGACCCGAACGACACCCCGGAAGACCGACCGCGCACGCTCGTAGAGCGCGCCCTTGAACAACAGATTGCTCCGGCAGTTAGGTGCCCGATGGTCCTGCAGGGTGGTCGTGTCGAAGTGCTGCCCGCGCTCGGCGAAGGTGATCCCGTGCAGCTCGCAGTTGGCGCCTTCGCCAACCATGGCGGCGGTCACGAAGTCCTTGTTCAGCGCGCCGCCCAGGGCGACCACGGTCAGGACCACGCGCGACCCGCGGTCGAGCACCGCGCGGCGGCTGGCCAGCTCGACCACGCCCTTGCCCCAGGCCTGCACGCCGGCCACCTCGACCTGCGCGCCCGGCCCGGCGTAGACTTCCAGGACGGGGGCGCTCAGGGCCGGGTCGCGGTCCCCGCCATCGACACCGCTCAACTCCTCGACGAAGCGCAGCCGCGCGTCCTGGTCGACCACCACCAGCGTGTGGTGCAGCGCGCTCACGCCGCCGTGGCTGAGGCGCACCGCCGCCGCCAGGGTCTGATCGACCTGCACGCCGGGCGGGACGTAGACGAACGTGCCCGAGGTCCAGAAGGCGCCGTGCAGCCGGGCGAAGACATCCGCCTCCTCCAGCTCGCCGGCGGACATGAAGCTGCGCTCGACCAGCTCGGGACATTGCGCCAGCGCCTCGTGCAGGGAGCACAGCACCACGCCCTGCCGGGCATACTCATCGGCCAGCCTGCGGACGGTGACACCGCCGTCAACGAACTGGAGGTAGCCGCCGGCGTCCGCCGGCTCGGCCCGGCCGTCCCCCCCGCCGTTGGGGGCGGCGAGTTCGGACAACGCGGCGAAGTCGATGTGGCGCAGGTCGGTGCGCCGCCAGTCCTCCAACTCGGGTGAGGGCAGCGGCGCGGCCAGCCAGGCCTCGAACGAGTCCAGCCGGCGGCGGAGCATCCAGTCCGGCTCGCGGTGGTGCGCCGACAGCGCTGCCAACTTGTCGCGGGTGAAGCCCAGGGCTCCACGCGTCGTGTCCTCGGTCTTCATCAGCCGATCGAACCTTCCATCTGCAACTCGATCAAGCGGTTCATCTCCACCGCGTACTCCATCGGCAGCTCCTTAACGATCGGCTCGATGAAGCCGTTGACGATCATGCCCATGGCCGTGTCCTCGTCCAGGCCGCGGCTCATCAGGTAGAACAACTGCTCCTCGCCGACCCGCGAGACCGAGGCCTCGTGGCCGATATTCACGCGGTCCTCCTCGACCTCCATGTAGGGGTAGGTGTCGGACCGCGAGTGCTCGTCCAGGAGCAGCGCGTCGCAGACGACGTTGGAGCGCACGTCGACGCAGCCGGGGTAGACCTTGACCAGGCCGCGGTAGCTGGCCCGGCCGCCGTCCTTGCTGATCGACTTGCTGATGATCCGACTGGTCGTGTTCGGCGCCGCGTGGGTCATCTTGGCCCCGGCGTCCTGGTGCTGGCCCTTGCCGGCGAAGGCGATGGAGAGCACCTCGCCGTGGGCGCCGGGCTCGACCAGCACCACCGCCGGGTACTTCATGGTCAGCTTCGAGCCGAGGTTGCCGTCGACCCATTCCATGGTCGCGTCGGCGTAGGCCACGGCCCGCTTGGTGACCAGGTTGTAGACGTTGTTGGACCAGTTCTGGATGGTCGTGTACCGGCACCGCGCGCCGCGCTTGACGATGATCTCGACCACCGCCGAGTGGAGCGAGTCCTTGCTGTAGATCGGCGCGGTGCAGCCCTCGACGTAGTGGACGAAGGCGCCCTCGTCGACGATGATCAGGGTCCGCTCGAACTGCCCGACGTTCTGGCTGTTGATCCGGAAGTAGGCCTGGAGCGGGATGTCGACGTGAACGCCGGGCGGCACGTAGATGAAGCTGCCGCCGGACCAAACCGCGGTGTTGAGCGCCGCGAACTTGTTGTCGTTGTGCGGGATGATGGTCCCGAAGTACTCCCGCACCAGCGCCTCGTGATCGCGCAGCGCCTCCTCCGGCGACAGGAACAGAACGCCCTGATCCTCCCACTGCTTGCGCAGCGAGTGGTAGACCACCTCGCTGTCGTACTGCGCGCCCACGCCGCCGATCAGCGACTTGCGCTCGGCCTCGGGGATGCCCAGTCGATCGAAGGTGTTCTTGATGTCGTCGGGGACCTCGTCCCAGGTCGTCTCGGACCGGTCCGACGGCCGGACGTAGTAGATGATCTGCTCGAAATCGATGTGGGAAAGATCACCGCCCCAACTCGGCATCGGCCGCTCGCGGAAGTGGCGCAGGCCCTCCAGCCGCTTCTCCAGCATCCACTCCGGCTCTTCCTTGTAGCCCGAAATCTGGCGGACGACCTCCTCGCTCAGCCCGCGCTGGGTCTCGAGCACGTTCTTGCGCGTATCATGGAACCCGTACCGCTCGGCGTAGTCTCCGCGGATCTCCCGTAGCCGGGTGTTCCGATCCGCTTCCACCACCGGCGTCAGGTTGGGATCATGCTGGCTCATGGACTGCCTCCTTACCGTTGGCGAGATACCCCTTGATCCAGTCGAAGTTCTTTTCCGCGGACAGCCGGTCAACCAGCTCCATGCCGCCCGAGACGACGATCCGGCCGTCCAGCATGAGGTGGACGTGGTCCGGCTCCATCTGCCGCACGACGTCCTCGTAGTGGGTGACCACGAGGAACCCGGTCTGCTGTTTCCGCATGGTCAGCACCACGTCGGCCACGAGCTGGCGCATCTGCACGTCGAGGCCGGAGTCGGTCTCGTCGAGGATGGCCAGGCGCGGCTCGAGAACCAGGAGTTGGAGCATCTCGTTGCGCTTGCGCTCGCCGCCGGAGAAGCCTTCGTTGAGGTAGCGGCGGGCGAACTCCGGGCTCATCTGGAGGATCTTCATCTTCTCGGTCAGCGTCCGGGTGAACTCGCGCAGGTTGAGCTTCTCGCCGCGGACGGCTTCCAGGGCGGCGCGCAGGAAGCTGCTGACGGTGACGCCGGTGATCTCCTTGGGGTACTGGAAGGCCAGGAACAAGCCCAACCGGGCCCGCTCGTCCGCCTCCAACTCGAGCACGTTCTGCCCGCGGTACTCGATCGAGCCGCCGGTCACCTGATAGCTGGGATGGCCCATCAGGGCATAGGCCAGGGTCGACTTGCCGGACCCGTTGGCGCCCATCAGGACATGCCGCTCGCCCTCGCGGACGGTCAGGTTCACACCCTTCAGGATCTCCGTGTCCTCGATGCTGACCCGCAGGTCCCGGATGATCAGCTCTGCCGTTTCAGCCATGTTCGTTGCCGTCCTTATCCGTTTGACCGGCCGTCAGACCGGGATGCCCATCATCGCCAATTGCTGCTTGCCGTCCTCGGTCGCGTACTGCGGCGTCCAGGGAGGCGACCAGACCAGGTTAACCTCCACCTCGCCGGCGCCCTCGACACCCTCGGCCGCCTGGCGCACCTGTTGCACCAACTCGGCCGCCATCGGGCAGCCGATCGAGGTCAGGGTGAGATCGATGCGCACCTTGTCCTCGCTCACGTCGACCCCGTAGACCAGACCGAGATCAACCACGTTGATGGGGATCTCGGGATCGTAGCACTCCTTGAGCGCCTCGTAGACTGCCTCCTGCGTCGCCATGAAGACCTCTTCCAACCTTCAGCAGGGCGCCACCCGGGCACCGTTGAGCAACAACCCGGCGATGTGTACCACACACTCGTCGGAATGGTCCACGCCGCACCGCAGACAAGCCGCGTCGCAGTCCACCGGACGCGCCAGCGCCGCCTGCAGGAAGGCCCGCAAGCCGTCGTCCAGCCGCGCCCGGTCCAGCGGCGGAATGCGCTCGAGGATCTCGTCCAGCCGCCGCGAGAAGCTGTCGCGGATCGCCTGCACCAGCTCGTGGCCCTCGGGCGAGGTCTCCAGCAGCACCATCCGCCGGTCCAGCCCGCGATGGCGGAAGACCAGCGGCATCGGCCGCTCGGCGAGTCCGGTGACCGCCTTGGTCGCGGCGGCGCTGCTGATCGACAGCCCTTCGGCCACTTCGCCGACCGTCGGGCTGAGGTGCCGATCGATGAAACCCAGCACCTCGAACTGCGCCGCGGTCAGGTCGGCCCCGGCAGCGGCCGCCTCGGCGAAGGTCTCATCCATCAGGCCTTCGCTCAGCAGCCGGACCACCTGGGCCAGCGCCTTGCTCGTCTCGGAACCGTTCGGAGAGACCACGGTCAGCCGCTCCCGCTCCTTGTGGAGCCGCGGGTCAATTGTGTAACCTGGTTAACTATATGGCCGGTTCCCGGGAGTGTCAAGGACGGATGCGAACAGGCGACGGTGTGGCGCCCCCCACAAGAAACGGTGTCAGACACCGTTTCTTGTGGGGGGCGGGCTTGGCGGTGCTGTGGCGCGGCCTGGTTGTCGGGTGAAACGGTGTCTGACACCGTTTCCTTGGGAGCGTCCGGGGCCGTGCGATCTTGAAGAAACGGTGTCTGACACCGTTTCTTGCCTGGGAGCGGCCGGGGCCGTGCGGCCTTGGTGTCGTCCGAGGTCGTCCGTGCCGGGCCGCGTGCCGCGTCCGTCAGACCGTGGACCCCTCCCCCGCAGGTTAGGGCCGGCGGGCGGCCAACTTGGGTGGCGGAGGTAGACCGTTGCGCCGGCGCTGGCTGCTCGGAATGTTGGGCCTGCTGGTCGCCGGGCCGGTGCCCGGCGAGGAGTTGCTCGCGGCTGACGCCGGGTTCGAGGTCGGCGGCGCGGGATTCGTCTACCGCACCGGCCGGCTGGTGCCGGAACGACGCAGCGCGTCCATCGAGCAGGGCGGCGCGGCCGAGGGTCAGCGCTGGCTGCGGCTGCGGGCGCCGGCCGCGCTCGAGTTGCCTTGGACCTGGCTGGACGGCGGCGGCCACAGCCTGTCCGCCTACCTGGCCGCCGCCGGTGATCGCGCCGAGGCCGCCTGCCGCATCATCCCGGCGGTCGGTGAGACCAGCGAGGTGCGCTACTCGCTGACGCGCGACTGGCGACGCTACGCCGCCCCGTGCCGGGTCGACGCGGCCGGGTGGTACCGCTTCGAGCTCCTGCCGGTCTCCGGCGAGCTGCGGCTCGACGGTGTGCGTCTGGCCGCCGGCGACGAGGCGCGGTTCGAGCCTGGCCCGGTGCTGGGCGTCCTGACCGCTCCCAGCCTGCCGCTCCACCGCGCCGGCGACCGGGTCGACGGCCGACTCCTGCTCCACTGGCCGGGCGGCGGCACGGCCCGCGTCGCCTGGCGACTGGAAGATCCCTTCGGCCACGCGGTGCGTGGTGGCGAGTCGCTCATGACCGCAGCCGACGGCCGCCGCGCCGAGGAGCGGCTCCAGTTCGAAAACGTCGCGCCGGGCGCCTACCGGCTGGTGGCCGCCGCCAAGGCCGGTGACCGGACGCTGGCCGAGGACGCCACCTTCGTGGCGGTGGTCGAGAATCTCCGGCGGCCCGCGCGCTGGTGCGGGGTGACGGGACGCGGCCGGTCCGCCGGGATGGCGGCCCTGCAACTGCTGCGAGTCGGGCTGTGCCGGGGCGTGGCCGGGCCCGAGCCGGCGGTCAACCCGGACGCGCTGCGCGACGAGCTGGTGGCCCTCCGGCACGCCGGCATCGGCGCCGCCGGCTTCCTGCCCGGACCGGTCCCCGACGAAACCGACGACGCCTACCGCGCCCGAGTGGCGGCGGTGATGGCTCCGACTTGCGGCGAGGTCGAGCTATGGGAGGCGCCGGCGGGGCTGGAGCGGCGGCTCGGGTCCGCGGACTACGCCGCCTGGTCCGAGCAGGCCGGCGTCGCCGCCAAGATGGTCGACCGGCACGCGGTCGTGGCGTTGCGGCGAGTCGGGCCGAGCGGCGCGGCGCCGCCCGGCGACGGGCCGGTGACCCTGGTGACCGGCGATACGCCGCCCGAGGCGGTCGGCGGTGACGGCCTGGACGAGGTGGTCCGCCGCCTCCGCGAGGAGCTGGCTCGGGATGGGCGGTTGGGTCGGGTGGCCGTGCTGGCGCCGGGCTGGCCGTCCGAGCCGTGGGACCGGAGCCTGCCCCGGACACCGCTCCAGGCGGCCGGCCGGGTCGACCCGGTCACCCAGGCCTCGTTCCTGGCGCGGTCGCTGATCCTGGCCCGGGCGGGCGGCGCCGAGGCCTTCTGGTACGGCGGCGCGGCGCCCGGTGACGTCGCCCCGGCGTTGACCCTGGCGGCCGGGCCGCGGGCCGACCTGTTCGCCCCGGACGGCGCCTCGCTGCCGGCGGTGGCGGCCTTGAGCCACGCGCTGGAGCGGCTGGACGGCCGGCACCTGGGCGGCGAGGTGCCGCTGGGCTGGCAGGTCCACTCCTTGCGCTGGTCCGCCCGGGCGCCGCTGGCGGTGCTCTGGCAGTGGCGCCGGCCGGGCCGGCCGCTGGCCTGCGACCTGCCGCTCCCGCCCGAGGCGCTGTCGGTGACCGACCTCTTCGGCCATCCCGTCGCGCCGTACCCGGCCGGCTCGGGCTGCCGGCTGGAGGTGGACGTTCACCCCCTCTACGTCGAGGCCGCGGGAGTCGGCGCGGCGCGCTTCTGGGACGCCTGGCAGGCGGCGCGGATGGCCGGCCAGGCGCCGGCGGTGGTCGCCTTGGGACCGGCCGCCGGCGGGGCGGCCGTGGTGGTCCGCAACATCGGCGGACAGGCGGTGACGGGCGGCGTGGCGCTGTTCGCCGGAGCCGAGCTGCTGGACCGCCGGCCGCTGCCCGGACTCGCGCCCGGCGAGACGGGCCGGGTGGTTTTCGCCGCGCCCTGGTCACGGCTGGACGGAGTCCCGCTTCGGGCCGAGGTCGAGGCCGGCGGGGCCAGGCTCGAAGCGGTCGCCTGGCCGCAGACCTGCCGGGCCGGCGACGACCGCTGGCTGACGCTGGGCCGGCTCCGCGCGGGCACCATGCCCGAGCCCGGCGAGCTGAGCGCGACCTTCCGGGCCGTCGCCGACGAGGCCGGCCTGCGGCTCGACGTCCGGGTGGTCGACGACGCTCCGAGCGCCGGCGACGCGGTCACGGTCTACGCCGTCGGCGGCCTGGACGAGCCGGAGACGCTGCTCTCTGGCACCCCGGTTGAGCCACTTACGGTCCGGGCCGGCGACGCCAATCTCACGCGCACCGCGGACGGCTATCGGGTGTCGCTGACCATTCCCTGGGCGCGACTCGGCGGCCATCGCGCGTCGGGAGTGATAGGATTGGACCTGACCGTCCGCGACGCGGACGGCGGGACGGTGACCGAGCTGGGCTGGCGCGGCCCGCATGGCCGGCAGCCGGCCGAGTTGGGATGGCTCAGCCTCGGCCCGGAGCCGTCCGGCTGAGATCGATCGGGAAGGAAGCGACGAACCATGAGGCTGGCTTTGTTGAGCGCGGCGCACTCCCACACGGCGGGCTACCTGAAGACCATCAGAGAGCGCGACGACCTGGAGTTGGCGGTGGTCTGGGACGACATGCCCTCGCGCGGGCGGCAGGTCGCCCAGGACATGGGTTGCGGCTTCGTCGGCGAGCTCGACCGGGCGCTGGCCGTGTCGGGCCTGGACGCGGTCTGCATCTGCGCCGACAACGCCGGCCATCGCCCGCTGGTCGAGGCCGCCGCGCGGGCCGGCCTGGACATCTTCTGCGAGAAGCCGATGGCCCTGACCGTGGCCGACGCCGACTCGATGCTGGCCGCCATCCACGAAGCCGGCGTGCTGGCGGTGTTCGGCTTCTTCCAGCCGTACACCGGTCCGGCGCTGGCGGCCCGGCGGCTGATCGACTCGGGAGAACTGGGCGAGATCACCCAGATCAACTATCGCAACTCGCACCACGCGGCCTACGGGCGGTGGTTCGACAGCCCGGAGCGGCAGTGGTTCACGCAGCCCGACAAGGCCGGCGGAGGCGCCTTCTGCGACATGGGCGCGCACGCCATGCACTTCGTCCGGCTGGTCTTCGGTCCGGTGACTTCGGTGGCGGCGAGCATCTCCAACAAGTCGGGCCAGTACCCGGAGGTGGACGACCACGGGATCGCCCTGGCCACGTTCGCCGGCGGCGCGACCGGGGTGATTGAGGCTTCCTGGGTGTTCACCGGCGGCCCGACCGGACTCGAAGCCATCGGCACCAAGGGCAGTCTGCGGCTCCGCGGCAACAGTTGCGAGCTGACGCCGTTCGACGGCGGCAAGCCGGGTGAGCCGCGCGAGGTGGCGCCGGTCGGCGCCGAGCCGACTCGGCTGGAGCGGCTGGTCGCCTTGCGCGAGGGACAGCTCGACCGCGCCGCCGCTGAGGCCGACCTCGGCTGCTGCCGCGACGCGGTGGCGATCAGCGCGGCGGCGTACGAATCGAGCGCCACCGGCCGCCGGATCATGCTCTGAGCAGCTTGAGCCGGGAGGAGGCGATGGCCGACGAGAGCGGGTGCGGACCGATCCTCGAGCCGCTCGCCCGAGCGGTGTCAGCGTTCGGCGGGCTGTTGGACGCCGCCGCGGTGGGGCGCGCGCTGCTGGACCAGGCGCTGGCCGTCGGCGGGGTGGCGGCCGGGTCGGTTGCCCTTCTGGCCGGAGACGGCGAGCGGCTGGAGACGGTCGCCGGCGTCGGCTTGAGCTCGCCTGCCGGCCCGCAAGCCGTGTCCGCCAGCCGAGTGGACGCCAGCGCGGTGGCCGGCGAGCTGGTCGAGGTGCCGGACCTGGCGGCCGAGCCGGGCCTGTTCTGCCGCGACGAGGCGGCCCGGGCCGGGTGTCGCGCGGCGCTGGTGATGCCGTTGCGGATCCGCGAGCGGACGCTGGGCCTGCTCCGGCTCTACGCCGTCGAGCCCGATTCTCTGCGGGGAGACCGGCTCCGGACGGTCCGCCTCCTGGGCGACCTGGGCGCGCTGGCCATCGAGAAGGCGCGCCTGCACGAGAGCATCTTCCGGCTGGCCGAGGCGGTCGGGTCGGACCTGGCGCTGGAGCCCATGGCCCGGGCGGTATTGGAGACGGTGGCCGAGGAGATGGGCTTCAAGGCGGCGATGCTGCGGCTCCTGGCCAAGGATGGGCAGACGCTCAAGCTGGTTGCCGCCACCGGGCTGAGCGAGCGGTACCTGGCCAAGGGCGACGTGCGCCGCGACCGGAGCCCGGTCGATCAACGCGCGTTGGCCGGCGAGGCCATCGTCCTGCGCGACGAGGAGTTGGCCGCCGAATGGCAGTACCCCGAGGAACTGGCCGCGGAGGGGGTGGTCGCGGTGATGGTCGTCCCGGTGACCGTGGCCGAGCAGCGGCGCGGGGTCTTGCGGGCGTACTCCAGCCGGCCGCGGCAGCACGGGCCGGTGGCCCAAAGCTACCTGGCGGCGGTGGCCCGGCTGCTCGGCCTGGCCATCGAGAAGGCCGAGTTGTACGAGGCGCTGCGCGCCCGGTACGAGGATCTCCGCCTCGACCTGGCCGACTGGCGCCGATTCCTGGCTCTGGGCTAGTCGCATGATCCTGCTCCTGCTCTTCGTCACCGGACTGACGGCCGGGGTGCTGGGCGCGTTGTTGGGGCTGGGTGGCGGGATCTTCCTGGTCCCGGCGCTGAGCCTGTTGTTCCACCTGCCCATGCGGGTTGCGGTGGGGACCAGCCTGGTCGGGGTGCTGGCCACCTCGGCCGGGGTGGCGGCGGCCACGCAGCCGGGGCGGGGGCCCGACCTGAAGTTGGCCATCCGACTCGAGGCCAGCACGGTGGCGGGAGCCATTCTCGGCGGACTGCTGGCCGGGCGAGTCAGTCCCGCGGCGTTGAGCGTGCTGTTCGCCCTGGTGGCCTTCCTCAGCGCCGGCTACACCGTGGCCAAGGGCCGGCGCGGGGGGGCCGCCGACGCCGAGGCGCTGTACCGCGCCGACTATCGGCCGCGCCACTGGCCATTCGGCCTGGCGGCCGCGTTGGTCGCCGGGGCCATCTCCGGGTTGCTCGGCGTCGGCGGCGGGTTCATCAAGGTGCCGGTCATGTACGCGGTGATGGATGTGCCGTTGGGTGTGGCCACCGCCACCAGCAACTTCATGGTCGGCATCACCGCGGCCGCCAGCTTCTTCGTCTACTACAGCCGCGGCGACATCCATCCCCTGGTGGCGGTGCCGACGGCGCTGGGGGTGCTCACCGGGGCGTTGCTCGGCGCCTTCGTCCTGCCTCGACTCCGGGCCAACTGGCTGCGCTGGTGCCTGGTCGCGGTGATGCTCCTGATGGGCTTGCGCATGATGGTCCAGGGGTTCCAGCAATGAGCGCGATCACCGCCGGGCCGCCGGTCGAGCGCAGTGAGGAGCGGATCGGGCTGCTTCGCTGGTTCGCCGGCACGGCGGCCGGGCTGATGCTGGTCGGGCTGCTGGCCCGTCTGACCGGCGGACCGCACGGCCTGCCCGGCGAACAGGCGGTCCCGCTGGCCCGGCTGGCGGCCACCCTGGCGACCGACTGGCCGGAGGTCGCCATGAGCGCCGGCATGTTGCTGCTGGCCCTGCTGCCCACCTATCGCGTGGCGGCGATCCTCTGGCAGTGGCTGACGCGGCGGGTCTGGCTGGAAGCCGCCGTGGCGGCGCTGGTCCTGGCCGAATTGCTCGGCAGCCTGCATGCCGGATAGAGGGTCAGGCGACCCATAGCGCCAGATTGCGCAGCGACAGGAGCACCACCGCCGCGCCGACCAGGAGCATCAGCCGTCGGGCGGGGAGCCGGCGGACCGCCCAGGCGGACAGCGGCGCGGCCAGCAGCCCGCCGAGCACCAGGCCCGCCACCGCGCGCCACAGATCCATCCCCACCGCCCCGGCAAACACCGTCGCCGCCGCCACCGTGACGAAGAACTCCGCCGCGTTGACCGAGCCGACCGCCAGCCGCGGCTCGACGTCCCGAACGACCAACGTGCCGGTTACCACCGGCCCCCACCCGCCGCCGCCGACAGCGTCGCAGAAGCCGCCGAGCAGACCCAGCCGGCGCAGCCCCCGACTCGACGGCCTGGCCGGCCTGCGCCCCCGCACCGCGATCAGCACCAGGCGGACGCCCATGCCCAACAGGTAGACCGAAACCGCCGGACGGAGCAGTTCGACCGGCACCCGCGTGGCCACGCCAGCGCCGAGCACGGCGCCCAGCACGCCGGGCAGTACCAGGGCCGAGAACAGCCGCCGGTCGACGTTCCGCAGCGCCAGGTGCGACAGGCCTGAGGCACAGGTCGTGAACACCTCGGCGGTGTGGACCGCGCCGCTGGCCACCGCCGGCGGCACGCCCAAACCCAGCAGAAAGGTGCTGGAGCAGACCCCGTAGGCCATGCCCAACGCCCCATCGATCAACTGGGCCACGAACCCCACCACCACGAACGCCCCGAACTGTGCCTCCGCCATGCGCCTCCCCGCCTCCTCGTCCGGATACACCTGTAACTATACAGGCAATTCGGACAATTGGCAAGGGCGACCTGCGAGCGAAACGAGGGACGCCACCCTATTTCTCGGTCGCCGAGAAATAGGGTGGCGTCCCTGGTTTGCGAAATAGGGTGGCGTCCCTAGTTTCTGGTCGGCTCCGGGTGGCTGTCTACACCCGGACCGCGGCGGCTTGAACTTCCAGAATGGCTTGCGACGAGCGGATCACGTCTTCGGTGGTCAGGAGCGGCTCCTCGCCGGTCTCCAGGTAGTGCACCAGGTCGTGGAACGGGGTGGGACGGGCCAGGGGCGGGCCGGTGATCTCGATCGGCCCGCGGTCGGCCACGTCGACCGACAGGAGGTTGCCGTGGGTCTCGAGCTTGAACTGCCCGCGGGCGCACCAGCCGAGCAGGATCCAGCCGATGGCCTGGCCCTTGGCCGGAGTCAGGTAGTTGACCTCGCCGGCGAACCGGGCGCCGCCCTCGAACAGGCACAGGCACTGGCCGCAGTCCTCGAACTCGGGCACTTGCGGCGCGGCCACGTTGCCCACGGCGGCGAACAGCACGTCGACCAGCTCGCGGCCGCTCAGCCAGCGCATCAGGTCCAGCCCGTGGCACTGCAGATCGTTGATGATCCCGCCGTGCAGGGCGGGGGTGAAGTACCACTCGGGCCGCGTGCCGTAGGCCAGCCCGTGCGGGCCGAAGGCGTGCAGGCTGCGGACCTCGCCCAGCAGCCCGTCGCGCAGGGCTTGTTGCAGCGCGGCCAGGCCGGGGTGGTAGCGCATGGTCAGCATCAGGCTGGCCGCCAGGTGCTTGGTGCGCAGCAGCTCGGCGATGCGCGCGCACTCGTCGAGGCGGGTGCACAACGGCTTGTCACCCATCAGGTGATGCCCGGCCTCGAGCGCCTTCTCGATCAGCCGCCCGCGGTGGCCGTAGGCGTCGCCGATGCCGAACACATCGAACGACTCGCCTTCGAGAATCTGCTCGCCCGTGGCGTCGATCACCGGCCGGCCCAACGCCTTCTCGGCGGCGGCGCGGTACTTGGGATCGTCCTCGGCGACCGCCACCAGCTCGACGTTCGGCAGCGTCTCACAGGCCTTGATGACGGAAAAGATGTGGCCGTGTTTCAGGCCATAGATCGCGACCCTGACGGACATCGGACCGGCTCCCTACCCACTGGGTTTGCGCCCTCCGACGATCGCCTCGCCCAGCTCCTGCCAGTAGATGTCGCTCAGCTCGAAGCCAGCGCGGTCGAGGGCGTCCAGGTGCACGGGCTTCGGCAGCCCGTCGTCCGATCCTTCCCACAGCTCCTCGATGCACCGGATGCCCAACAGCCGGGATTCCGCCAGGGCCGCTTCGAGCCCGGCCCAGTACTGCTCCCAGGTCTCGCCCCCGAGCGCCGCGAAGGCCCGTTCCTGCCGCTCCCGCCGCCACTCGTTGTAGCGCGCCTGGAGCTCCGGGAACGGCGCCGCCACGTGGTCGCAGTTCATGAACCAGCCGCCGGGCTTGAGCGCCTGGTAGCTGTTCCGGCAGACCTCGCGGTAGTGATCGGTATTGAGCCAGTGCAGCGCGGTGGCGGACACCACCAGGTCGAACCGGCCGGCCTGCTGGCCCCACCACGAGCCGTCGCGGATGTCGGCGTGGAGGTACTGGACCTGCTCGCCCAACTCGCGCGAGGCGACCACCGCCCGGCCCATCTCGACCAACACCGGATCGGCCTCGACCGCCAGGATCTCGGCCGACTCGTGGCGGCGGAGGACCGCCAGTCCGGTCGAGCCGGGCCCGGCGCCCAGGTCCAAAATGCGCAGCTCGCCGTCGTCCGGCGGCTCGGGGATGGTCACCAGCAAGTGGATCCGGGCGTCCCGACCGGGGTTGTAGCAGGCCATCATCAACTCCCACCGGTCGTACCACTCCAGCCAATCGATCCGCTGCTCGGTCAGCATTCGGTCAATCCTCCGCTCGGCCGCCACTGGCCATCAAGACCAGCCGCGGCTGGAACTCGGCGGCCACCTCGACCAGGTCGCGCTGCGCCGCCATCACCTCGCCGATGGGCTTGTAGACCTGCGGGCTCTCGTCCACTCCGCCGGCCAGCAGCTCGATGCCGCGCTCCTTGAGGTAGGCCTCGCGCTGCGCCGCGGTCAGGCTCTTCTTGGCCGCCTTGCGGCTCATCACCCGCCCGGCGCCGTGCGCCGCCGAGTCGAGCGAGTCCGGCTGGCCCAGCCCGCGGACGACGTAGCCCGGGTCGCCCATGCTTCCCGGAATGACGCCCAAGACTCCGTGCCCCGCGGGGGTGGCGCCCTTACGGTGGACGATCAACGTCTCGCCGCCGTGCTCTTCGCGCCAGGCGTAATTGTGGTGGTTCTCGACCTGGGCAAGGCGCGTCAAGCCGGCGGCGCGCACCACGTGGTGGTGGATCAGCTCATGGTTGGCCGCTGCGTACCGCCCGGCCAGGGTCATCGCCAGCCAGTACTCCTGCCCGGACTCGCCGGACAGGTCGAGCCAAGCCAGGTGACGGGCCTCGCCCGGCAGGCGGCACGAAGCCATGGCCACCTGGGTGAAGTACTCGGCGATGCGCGCGCCCAGGCCGCGGCTCCCGCTGTGCGAGAGGAGCGCCAGGTACCGGCCCGGCGACAGCTCGAGCTCCGGCACGCCCGACTCGCTGACCAGGATCCCGAACTCGACGAAATGATTGCCCGAGCCGCTCGTCCCGAGCTGCTCGGCGGCGGTGTCCTTGAGGCCGGTCAAGAGCGGCAGCTCGTGCCAGGCGGGATCGTCCATGACCGCGTGCCGCCGGCGCTCGCCCGCCCGGAATCCGACCCCGACCCCAAACTTCGTCTCGCGCTGGAGGGCGGACACCAGGCGCGAGCGCTCGGAAGCGATCCACTCGGCCGGCTCGGCGCAGATGGTCAACCGCATGCGGCAGGCGATGTCGACACCCACCCCGTAGGGGATCACCGCCTCCCGGGTGGCCAGCACACCGCCGATGGGCAGTCCGTAGCCGATGTGGCCGTCCGGCATCTGCGCCGCGCGGACCGCGATGGGCAGGCGACAGGCCGCGTCGAACTGCTCCATGGTCTTGGCGTCGATCAGGTGCTCGCCCCAGATCCGGCGCGGCACCGGCCGCGGTCGCAGACCGGTGGTCGCGTCTGGGCTCTCCGGCGCGCGGGAGCCAAGTTTGCGGTTGGTGTCTTGGGGCATCCCCCATCTCCCGGTACGGTCATCGTGCCTCCCATCGCGCAGGAGGGCAAGCGAGGCGCGATTGGGCCGGGTGGACGGAGTGGACGGAGTGGACGAAGTGGTCCCGGCTGCTGGGGTGGCGAGACGCCGCCATGGGGCGCGTCCACCCCGTCCACCTCGTCCACGGCACCCGGTGACTCAGTGCGCCACGTCCTGCGCCGGCACGACGTTCCGGCGGAGGATGATCACCCGGCCCTCGCGCAGGATCTCGGTCCCGGCGAGCTGGCGCAGTCTGGCGGCGCCCTCGTCGTCGACGTAGACGGTCGAGTTGCGGCCCGCCACCGGCCAGGCCTGAACGATCACCGGTCGCGATCCGATGCGGCCCCGAGCCGCGGACAGGTCGACCTTGTCCGCGGACGGCGGCTCGCCGCCGCGGGGCACGGCCACGTCGTAGTAGGTCGCGCAGCCGAACGAGCGCAGCCGCTCGGGGTCAACCTCGTCGGCGCTGAGGATGGTCTTGCCCTTGAAGTCGGTCACGGTCGGGAACAGGGCCGGCAGGAGCAGGGGCCAATCGCCCTGGTGACCACGCGGCGCCCGGGCGTCGACCACGATCCCGGTCGCGTCGCACTTGCGCTCCTCGCCGCTGGGGCCGTCGTCAACCACCTTGTCGACCACCGTCAGACCGAGGCCCTTGACCCCGTGCAGCGCGGCCATCAGCGTCAGCACCAGCTCCCGCGGCGGGCCCGGCTCGATCCGCTCGTCGACTACCTGCGCGCCCTTGACGTAGGCCTCGACCTGGGTCGCGACCTGCTTGTCCTCGGCGACGATCCCGCCCAGCGGGAGATCGGCCGTGACGGTCACGCCCTTGGCCGCCTCGGCCAGGTTGCGGTAGCCATCCAGCATCGCCGCGCGCCGCGCCTTGGCCCGGTTGCTCTCGCCCTCGGGCATCAGCCCGCGACCGGTCACCCGGAGCGTCCCGGTGGTCCAGTCGATGACCGTCCGCGCGCCGTCGTCGGTCCGGCAGGACGTCAGCCCGGCGGCCGGCTCGTTGCCCGCCGGCAGCGGCGTCGCCACGGCCGCCAGGACCGCGGCGAGCACCATCTGGCGGCGCCCGGCCGGCCATCCGACCCGGATGCGTTCGTTGCTCATGGTTGGCTCGCTTTCGGCGTGCTCACACAGGACACGCTGCGGAAGGGGGAGACGGGGGTGATGGTGCGGATCAGCCCGAGCCCGGCGAAACACCAGCCCGGCCGCCAGGCTTGCCTGGCCGGCGCGAGCCGCGCGCCGTCGGCCTCCGACACGATCACGTCGCCACCCGCGACGGCGACCACCTGGACCACCAGCGCGTCGGCCCCCTGCCGGCCGTCGCGCCGCGCGGCGTCCAGCTCGCGCCAGTACTCGACCGCGCCGGCCCGGTCGGCCAGCTTGCGGTCGGCGCACTCGACGGTCCATACCACGCGGCCGGCGGTGTCCCGGACGGTCGGCGCGAACGCGCCGGGCGCGGCCTGCTCCCTGGCGTCCAGGAGCACGCCGGTCCGCTCGGCCGCGGCCTGTCCGACCACATCCGTGGCCCACACGTCGTCGCGGCGGTAGAGCTCGGTGCCCAGCATCCGCCGCGGCTCGTCACCATCATGGATCCCGAACAACGGCGCGCGGGCCTCGATGGTCGCCCAGTCCGCCTGGTCGGTCTTCAGCGGGCCGAACTCGGCGTAGCGGACGTAGGCCACGAAGTAGCGGCGGAAGCCTTCCTCGTCCCGGACCAGACGGTCGACTCGCCGGTCGCCGCCGATCCGGGCGAGTCGCGCCGCGGCGGCCAGATTGGCGTACGCGTCGGCCTTGGCGGCGCGCTCGAGAAAGGCCGTGGGCCGCCCCGCGGTGCGGCGGGCGCGCCCGATGGCGATGACCTGGCGGCTCGGCCAATCGACTCGGCCGAGCACCCGATCCTGATCGTCGCGGACGACTTCCTGGAGCGGGTCCTGCGCGCCGGCCGCGGTCAGGGCCAGCACCAGCAGCCCTGCTCCGAGCCAGCGTCCGGACCGGGACGCAGTCAAGGGCGATACTCCTGCGAGCTATGACGCCGCTCGCGCCGTCCGTATTCCCGATTCGACCGATTCGCCGCGAAAAAGGACCCGCGCCCGCCGGAACGTATTCTAAGAGGTCCAACGGGCGGCGTCAAAGGATGCCGCCGGGGAGTGCCGCGTGCATCGTTACGAGCGATGGTCGGACGAGGACCTGGCGCTGGCTTTCCGAGCCGGCGATCTGGCCAGCGGCGAGGCGCTGCTCCATCGCTACGCGCGGTTCGTCTACGCCCTGGCCGGCCGGTTCGGGGTCAGCGACGAGGACAGCGGCGACATCTTCACCGACGTGTGGCTCAAGCTCCAGGACCAGATCGGCGGGTACCGGCAACGGTCCGGGTTCCGCGCCTACCTGCGGATGGTCGTTCGCTCGGTGGTGATCGATCGCGCCCGGCGGCAGAAGCGGCATACCGGCCACCTCTCGCTGGAGGCGCCGCAGGGGCCGGAAGACGAGGCCCCGCTGCACGAGTTGGTCCCGGACGCCGGCAACCTCGAGCAGACCATCATCGATCACGAGCTGCTCGACATGGTCCAGCGCGCCGTGCGCGAGCTGCCGGACCGGTTCCAGGTGCCGTTGGTGATGTACTACCGCGACGGGCTGGGCCATGCCACCATCGCCGAGCGGCTGGGCATCCCAAAAAACACGGTGACCACGCGCATCCATCGCGGCCGGGAGCAGGTCCGCCGGCAGGTGGACCGCTGGCTGGGGGAATAACATAACGGGAATGTGACGCGCGGCCGGTACGTTCAGGGGAGTGACAGGTGCCGCGGGGCGGTGCCGGGAATCAGACGATGCGACCACTGGAAGACGATGACCTGGATGCCCTCCTGGCGACGGATGAGCTCCCGGCGCCACCCGACGAGGTGGTGTCGCGCGCGCTCCGGACCATCCGGGACCGGCATCAACCCAATCCCGAGGCGCGCCAGCTCTGGCTGGCTCGCCTGGCGCAGGTAAGGGAGGAGTTCAAGCAGTTGCTGAGCCGCCCTGAGCTGGCCGGGATGGCCCTGGCGACGCGCGGCGGCGCGGCCTCCGCGGCCGTGATCGGCGACGAGGACGCGGCCATCGGCCACGCTGTTCAGGGCAACAACATCCGCGGGCAGTTGTTCCTGACCGCGCTCGAATCCCCGGCCGACCTGGAGGCGGTGCTGCGTCTGGATTCGTCCGGCGAGGTGGTCGAGACCACCCGCGCCGACGATGTCGGGCGGTTCCGCTTCCTGGGGTTGGAGCCCGGCACCTACCGCATGGAGGTGCCGGAGCTCGGGCTGGCGCAGGTAGTCGAGATCTATCACTGATGGCGGCGGACCCGGCCGCCGGATTTCGCGACCTGTGCCTGGCCGTGGTGGACGCCGCCCGGCGCGACCGCCGTGACCAGGCCCGGACTCTCTTCGAGCAGGCCGGCACCGCCCTGGGCGAGCGTCCCGCCGACGGCGCGCAAGCGTTGTACCGACTGGCCGCCGCCGCCGTGGCGCTGCTCGGCGATGAGCCCTCGCGCGCGGTGGTCGAAGCCGAGCAGGCCGTGGCCGCGTTGCCCGACGGGATCGAGCTGGCCGAGGCCACCTGGTGCCTGGGCACGGCCCGCCTCCAGCGCGGCGACCCGGACGGCGCCGAGTCCGCGTTCCAGTCCGCCGGTGAGTTGTTCGACCGGTTCGGCCGGCCGCTGGGGGTGGCCTCCTGCCGCGCCAATCTGGCCCTGGTGCTCAAGGCCCGCGGCCGCTTCACGGCGGCGTTGGGCATGCTCGACGCCGTGCGGCCCTTGCTGGCGGAACACGGCGACGCCGCCGAGACGGCTCGGCTGGAGCTCAACCGGGCCGCGTTGTTGACCGAGGTCGGGCGGTATGAACCGGCGCGGTCGGCGGCGCGGTCGGCGATGGAGCGGTTCGCCGAACTGTCCGAGCCGGTCGAGCTGGCGCGGGCCCGCTGGGCCGACGCCGCCGCGGCCGAGGGGCTGCGGCTGTACCAGGACGCCCTGGCGGGGTACCGCGCCGCGGTCGAGGTGCTTGAGGCGCACGGGCTGGCCAGCGAGGCGGCGGCGGTCCGGGTCAACATGGGCGACATCTACCGCCGGCTGGGCGACCCGGTGCTGGCGCTCCAGGCGCTCGACCACGCCGCCGAGCCGCTGCGCGGCAGCGATCCGGCGCACCTGGCCACGATGCGGCTCAACCGCGCCGCGGTGCTGGCCGGGCTGGGCCGCTACGCCGCCGCGCTGGACGAGCTCCAGGAAGCCGAAGCCGTCTTCGACCGGCTCAAGCTGGAGCTGGCCGGGGCCGAGGCGGAGCTGCTCCGGGCGCGGATTCAGATGGGTCTGGACCGGCCCGACGAGGCGCGCGCGACGTTGGTCACCGCGAGGCAGGTGCTGGCCGACCGCGGCATGCCGCACGAGGCGGCCCAGGCCGATCTCCAGCGCGGCGACGTGGCCCTGGCGACGGGCCGGCTGGACGAGGCCGAGGAGACTTACTGGTCGGTCCTGGGCGCGGTGCCGGAGGCGCTGGCCGATCTCCGATGGCGGGCTTGGCAGGGACTGACGCGGGTGATGTCCGAGCGCGGCGACCGGCGTCGCGCGCTGGAGCACGGGCTCCAGGCCATCGGCGCTCTGGAACAGCTCGGCGCCGGGCTGCGGCACGATCTGCTCCGGCGCGGGTTCGACGAGGCGCCCGACCACGGCGCGCTGTACGGCCTGGTGCTCCGACTGTGCGCCGGGCTCGACCGGCCGGACCTGGCCTTTGCGGTGATGCAGCGCGGCAAGGCGCGCGGACTGGTCGAAGCCATCGGCGCGGCGGAGCTGCCGGTGGCCGGGCTGCCGGAGGAGTGGCTGGAGCAGGAGCGCCAGGTCTCGGCGCGGATCAACGAGCTGCTGGTCGCCGCCGAGCGCTCGCGCGGCGACGAGGCCAGCTACGCGGCCTGGGCCGAGCAGCTCAACCTGGCCCGGCAGGAGCTGCTCGAGCTGCGCCTGAGGCTGGCCGCGGTCGACCCCGACGAGGCCTCGCTACGCGGTCTGGTCGCACCGCCGCCCGAGGTGGCGGCGGTGCGCGAGCTGCTGCCACCGGACACGCTGCTGATCGAGACCTATACCAGCGGCGACGATCTCTGGCTGCTGGCCCTCGATGCCGATCATCTGCTGCTCTACGACCTGCCCGGACGGGTGGCCGAGATCGCCGAGGTGCTGGCCGGCTTCGAGGCCAACCTGGCGGTGCTCTGCAACGTCCCGGCGAACATGCTGCTGCAGGTCGCGCCCGGGCTGCACGTCGGCGCCGAGGCCGATCTGCTGGAGCTGTTCCACCTGCTCCTGGAGCCGGTGGCCGATCTCCTGGACGGCGCCCGGCGGCTGATCGTCTCGCCGCATGGCCGGCTCTGGTCGGTTCCCTTCGCCGCCCTGCACGACGGGCTCGACATGCTGGTCGAAACGGTCGAGATCGGGTTGGTGCCGTCGACCGCGACCTTCGAGCGGCTGGCCCGACAGGCGCGGCCGGCCGCCGGCCACGGGCTGGCCATCAGCGGCGCCACCGATCACCTCGATGCGGTGCAGACCGAGCTCGCCGCCATCTGCGGGGTCCTGGAGATCAGCCTGCTGATTGGCGACGAAGCCACTCGGGAACGGGTCCTGGCCGAGCTCGGCCAGGTCGGGTTGATCCACTACTGCGGTCACGCCGAGTTCCGGCCCGAGAGCCCGCTGTTCTCGGCCCTGTGCCTGGCCAACGACGAGCGGCTGACCGCCGCCGACGTCTACGGGCGCCGGCTCCAGGCCGAGCTGGTCACCCTGGCGGCGTGCGAGACCGGGCGTCACGACGGCGACTCCAGCGCCGAGCTGGTCGGGCTGGCCCGAGCCTTCCTCCACAGCGGCGCGCGGACGGTGATCGCCACCTTGTGGTCCGCGCCCGACGTGGCCACGGGTCACCTCATGGCCGCCTTCTACCGGGCGCGCAAGGCCGGCGAACCAATCGCCGGGGCGCTGCGTTCGGCGCAGCGCCGGGTGCGGGCCGAGACCATGCACCCGTTCTTCTGGGGTGGGTTCGCGGCCATCGGTCTGCCCTGGCCGCTGACCACCCCCGTGCCGCCGACCTCGTGAGTTGTGGCTGACCTCGAGCGACGGCCGTTAGTAACGGATCGTTCAACGCGCGTTGGTCGCCAGTAGCCAGACTGATGGCACGCCGCAGTCGTCCTGATCGTTTGACGCGAGGCGGGCGAGTCGCGTCTGCACAGGACGAGAGCGCGTGAATAGCCTTGGGATGAGCGTCGTTTGAACTGCGACCCGGAGAGTGACATGAAGCGTACCTGGCCGATTCTGTCGACGTGCGTGCTGACCGCCATCTGGCTGGCCGGCTGCGGCGGCGGGGGCGGCGGCGGCTCCACGCCGACGGTGGATGGGAGTTACAACTTCACCGCGGCCGGGGTCCTGGCCGGCGTCGATTCCCGGGCGGCCGGGACCGGCCGGATCCGGGGTGAGCTGAAAGACAGCGGCCTCAACCCCGTGATCGGCGAGACGGTGACGCTGACCCGGATGACCAACAGCCGCGACTCGGTCGGCAGCATCTCCACCAGCTCCAACAGCTCCGGCGCCTACGTCTTCGGCAACGTTCCGCCGGGCACTTATCGGGTCCAGGTCCAATCCCAGACGCTCGACGTCAGCGTGGTCGCCGACGCCGACGTTTCGGCCAACTTCTCCAACGTCACGCCGAACGGCAACGGCGGCGGCGGCGGCACCACCGCCAAGTACAAGTGGACCATCATGGTCTTCATGAACGCCGACAACGACCTCGAGGGGTTCGGCGTGCAGGACGTCAACGAGCTGGAGCGTCTGGCCGACAGCAACGACGTGGCCATCGTGGTCCTCATGGATCGCATCCGCGGCTACGACACGTCCAACAACAACTGGACCGACGCGCGGCGGTTCCAGGTCCGGCACGACGAGGACACCGCCACCATGACCTCGGCCAGGTCGCCGGAAGAGGGCGGCTCGGCCACCGTCTTGGGCGAGATCGACGCGGGCAACGCGGCCGTGGTCAAGTCCTTCATCGAGTATTGCCAGACCAACTTCCCGGCCACCAACTACGTCTTCGACTTCTGGAACCACGGTGCCGGCTGGCGCAAGCGCGCCGGCGATCCACTCACCCGCGGGGTGTTGTACGACGACACGCAGCGCACCAACGTCGAGACCAGCGAGTTGGACGACGTCCTGAACGTGGCCGACAAGGTCGACATCGCGTTGTTCGACTCGTCGCTGATGCAGATGATGGAGGTGGCTTACCAGCTTCGCAACCGCTGCGACTTCGTCGTCGGCAGCGAGGAATCGCCGCCGGGCGAGGGCTACCCCTACAACACCATCCTGGCCCCGTTGATCACCAACCCGGAGACCACCCCGGAAACGCTGGCGGCGCACATCGTCAACAACACGGTGGACACCATGGGCACCACCTTCCAGTTGACCCAGTCGGCCCTGCGGGCGAGCAAACTGGTGGACTTGGCCGACGCCATCAGCGCCTATGGCGACCTGCTGCGGGCCAAGGACGGCACCTTCCACAGCGAACTCACCGCGGCCCGCACCTCGGCCCAACGGTACGGGTCAGGAGTCTCGCTCTACGAAGGCTTCCGCGACCTGATCGACTTCTGCGACCAGGTCTCGACCCGGACCAATGACGCCGCCCTGATCGCCGGCCGCAACGCGGTCCGCGACGCGCTCACCGCGGCCCTCGTGGCGGAGCGTCATTCCGGCTCCGGCCTGGCCAACTCCCACGGCCTGTCCATCTTCATCCCCAGCAGCTCGGACTGGTCGACGCTCCGGTCCAAGTACCTGACCACGGACTTCGCCATCAACGGCCGCTGGGACGACTGGCTCGACGACTTCTACAACGTCCCGTAGAAACGGGGACGGAGCGTACCTACTCAGCCACCAAGTCCCGCCCTGGATCACCCTTTCCCCTCCTTGCAAGGAGGGGATCAAGGGGTGGTTCGCTCCGCGTGGCGTGGTCGGTGGCGAACCACCCCTTAGTCCCCTCCTTGCAAGGCTGCGCCAGCAGAGCTGGCGCATGGGAAAGCCGCTCCTCAACGGGGTTTGCGGTGCCTGAGCAGTTACGACGGAGCCCTTACTTACCAAACGTTCATTGATCCGCCGGCTGGCGCGGCGGTCCGGCTCGCCAAGCGGGTCGGAATGGTTGCGCAAGGTTACAAATGGCTCCGTCCCCATTTAGTGGGCCAGGACGTCGTAGAGGTTGCTGAAGTCGTCGGTCCACAGGATGGGGGTCGGGGCGGTGGGTGGCCAGGGGGTCGAGCCGGATTGGATGCGCGGGTCGGACAGGAAGGTCGGGTTGCTGGTGACCAGCACCCAGCGGGTGCGGGAGGTGCCGATCACCGGATCGCCGGGGACCGGGAAGTCGACGGCGGTCTTCTGGTTCAGCGCCGCCAGGCCGCGCACCACGCGGGTGATGTCCACATAGCGGTTGGTCGCCTGCATGGCCAGGATCCCGTCGGGCTGGAGCCATTGCCAGTACAGCTCGTACGCCTCGCGGGTGAGCAGGTGCATGGGGATGGCGTCGCTGTTGAAGGCGTCCGCGGCCAGCACGTCGTACGGCTCGATCTCGCCGCGGGCCGCCTTGCGCTCCAGCACGATCCGCGCGTCGCCGAGCAGCAGGTCGGTACGCACGCCGCGCCGCGCCGCGTCGGGCAGGTAGGTGAAGAACTCGTCGTCGAGCGCCTTGACCATCGGGTTGATCTCGTAGTAGACCAGGTCGTCGCCCGGTTGGGTGTGCACGGCGATGGTGCCGGTGCCGAGCCCGATCACGCCGACCCGCAGCGGCCGGGTGGCCCGGGCGGGATGGCGGTTGATGGCCAGGGCGATGCCCGACTTCGGGCCGAAGTAGGAGGTCGGCCAGGCGCGTTTGGCCGGGGCGACGAACTGGAAGCCGTGCCGCGTCCGGCCGTGGCACATCACCAGCCGGTGCTGGTCCGGCTCGTCGCGCTTCTCGTCCAGCACCCGCAAGACACCGTAGAAGTTGCGCACGCTGCGCAGCTCCAGCCGCTGCGAGTCCTGGATGCCGGTGACCAGGAAGTAGGCCAGCAGGACGGTGCCCAACGCCGCCACCGCGCCGGTCAACGCGCCGACGAGCTGCGAGGCGGCCGGCCGCTCGACGAACTCTCCGCGGCGGCGGCGCACCAGCCACTCGCGCCCGGCGACCGTCAGCATCAGGCCACAAGTCGCCACGAGGCCGCCCTGCAGCTCCCAGAATCCGGTGAACGCCCGCGGCGCGACGATGGCCACCAGGATCCCGCCGATGGCCCCGCCCAGAGAGACCATGAGATAGAACAGCGTCAGATGCCGCGGGTCGGGCTTGAGCCGGACCAACTCGCCGTGGCAGACCATACAACAGGCGAACATGGCCAGGCTGAAGGCGGCGATCTGCCGCCAGATGCTCAGATGCACGCCCTTGTCGAGCGCGTAGCAGGCCAGCGCGATGGCCACCACCAGGAGCGTCGCCCAGCCGGTGCGGTGGTACCACTCATCCTTGTCGAAGCAGATGATGAACGAGAGCAGGTAGAGGCTGAGCGGCAGCACCCAGAGGAACGGGACCACCGCCACGTCCTGGCAGATCTGGTTGGTGGTGGCCAGCAGCATGACCGAGCCGCAGGCGGCCAGGCACAGCCAGAGGAGCACCACCAACACCGTCGGGCGCTGGCTGACCGTCCCGGCGGGGCCGGTCTGGTCGACCGGCGCTGACTCCGGCGGCGGCGGGTTCTCGCGGATCAGGCGGATGGCCAGCGCGGCGCACAGGACCGCGAACAGGGCCCAGCCACACGACCACAGAACGGCCTGCGTGCGCAGCCGCAAGACGCGCTCGAAGACCAGCGGGTAGGTCAACAAGGCGAGCAGCGAGCCCACGTTGGACAGGGCGTAGAGCCGGTACGGCGAGCGTCCGCGGTGGACGCGGCTGAACCAGCCCTGGAGCAGCGGCCCGGTGGAGGAGAGGAGCAGGTACGGCACGCCGACGCTGGCGCCGAGCAGCCCGAGGATCCGCCATAGGGGATTCTCGTCGCCGACTGGTTTCCAACTCTCGGCCGGGGCGATGGGCAGCGTGAGCAGCGCCACCGCCAGCAGCGCCAGGTGCAGTTGGCCCTGCTTCCGGGAGCTGAGGCGGCTGACGATGAGATGGGCGTAGGCATACCCGGCGAGGAGGAAGACCTGGAAGAACAGCAGGCAGGTGGTCCACACGCCCGGCGTGCCGCCGAACCAGGGCAGGATGTACTTGCCGATCAACGGCTGGACCTGGAACAACAGGAACGCGCTGAGGAAGATGGTCACCGCGAACAGCATCGAGTTCCCTTTCCGGTGCCGCGCCGAGGCTAGCGGATGTCGGGCCCGCCGAGGAAGCCCTCGTGGAACCAGCACGGCCGATAGCCGTGGTCGGTGGCCCAGCGAACCATCGCCTCGCAGCGGTCGAAGTGGTCCGGCACGTGGCGGATGTAGAAGTCCCAGAAGTACTGCTCGTGGGTAAAGAAGTCCATGATCTCGGCGTGCTCCGGCCGCTCGCGCAACGCGTCGAGGAACGGGACGATGGTCTCCAGCGGGGCGTTGTTGGCGGTGATGTCGGCCTGGGAGAAGGCGATCCCGGTTTCGGCGTCGATCCACTGCGCGCAGGCCTCGACGATGTCGGCGCGCTCGTCGCGGAGATGGTAGTTGCCGGTCTGCCGGTGGTGCCGCCGGCGGAAGATCCCGCTCAAGTTGCGCACCTCGCGCTCGACCAGCGCCTTCATCCCGGCCGGCGTGACCTCCGCCCAATGGACCACCGTCGGCGGCGACAGCGTGGCCTCGCCGGCGAACCGCAGGACCTCGTTGGCGACCCGGTCGTAGTCGGCCGCGACCGCCTCGCAGCCGGCGTACTCGTACGGCCGGTCGGGCTTGTCCGAGCGCGCGTGCCAAGCCAGCTTGAGCCAGTGCGCGTGATCCGCAAACTCGGACCGGTACCGCTCCGGGAAGTCCGCCAAACTGAACCCGTCGTCGGTCTCGAAGTAGATGTTCAGCACCACCTGGAGCCCGTACTCCTCGTGCAGATGGCGCCAGCCCTTGAGGTAGAAGCAGTCGAACAGCGAGGGGTAGACGTCGGAGTTGCGGCCAATCTCGCGGAGCCAGAAGCTGTTGTCGTCGACCGAGAACCGGTACCGCTTCAGCCGGTGCGGGTCGTACCAGACATCGAGCTCGTGCTCGGCGCGCCCGAAGGCCCCGACGGCCGCGGCCTTGAGCAGGTTGCGCCCCGCCCGCAGCACCACCGGCGCCTGGAACGCGCCGACCGACACCGGCACCGGCTCGCCGTTGAGGCTGACGGCCTCGACGCCGCTCGCCTCGCCGCGCACCGTCACCTGCAGGCCGTCGTCGCCGGCCACGCCCTGCAGATGGTTGAGGACCTGACCCTGATACGGGCTGACGATTCTCAGCATGACCCGTCTCCTACGGCAGAAACGCGATGCGGTCCACCCACACCGTTCCCGAGCCGGCCGCCTTGGCCGACCCGTGAATCCCGACCACACAGCTCATGTCGGCGCTCAGGTCGAGCTGCTGGTTCTCGTCCTTGGTCCAGCCGCCCAGCTTCAGCTTGTCCAGCGGCAGGTCGATGGTCCGCCACTCGGCCGACGCCGGCGGCGCCGGATCGATGATGTACTGGCTGCCGTCCGGCTCGATGATGGTGAACAGCAGCGTCGGCCCGGCGGGCTGCTCGCTGCGGTAGCGAATCTGCAGCGTCCGGTAGCCATCCAGCTCCAGCCCGCGCAGCGAGCGCGTGGCCAGGGCATACATGTGCCGGCCGGCGGGGAAGGTGAAGTCGAGCCGCACCGCCGGCGTACCGTCGGTGCCTTCGGCCACCACCGTGGCCTTGGCTTCGGCCGCGGGATCCTTGCCGACGCTCCAGCTTCCGGACTGGCCGAACGAGACCACCAGCGGCTGAGTCGGGCGGTAGCCCTCCTCGAGGTAGCGCAGCCCGGTCAGCTCCAGCACGCCGTCGGCCGGGCCGTCGATGGTCAGGCCGACCCACAGCCGCTCGATCCGATCACGCCGCCACTCGCCGCTGCCCGGCGCGCTGAACAAGGCGCGCGTCAGCCCCTCCAGCGACAGCCTGGAGATGGCCGGCTCGCCCACCGGCAGCGGCGCGCCGAGCCGGTAGAAGGCGCCCCCGTCGGGCGCGAAGGCGACCATCGCCGGCCGGCAGGACCCCGCCGGCACGCCGCTCAGCCGGCCGCTCAACTCGACGCTGCGCGCCCACGACAAATCGCCCGGCGGCGGCGCCTGGAAGGCCAGCAGACGCCGTTCGCCGCCGCTCTTGTGAAAGGTCGCCCGCAGCGCCGGCTGGCCGTCGACGGTGGCCGTGGCACACTCGGCCTGGAGGCCGGCGACCGCCACCTGGCGCAGTGCCGCCGGACCACCGTCAGGCGCCCCGGCCCGACCGTCCGCCCCGGCCCGGCCCGCGGCCAGGGCCAGCAGCAGCGCGACGCGACCCGACCAACCGACGGCTCCCCTCACTGTCCAGCGCGGCATGGCGATGCTCCGCGCGTGTCTTGAACGCCGCCCGGCGGTTCCCTGCCGTCGGCGGCAAGGCGAGCCAACGGAAGCCACGGGCGGGGTAGAGCGTGTTATTGACTCGCCAGTGTTGCCAGGTAGGGCGCCGCGCGCACCAGCATGAGCATGCTGAAGACCACGAAGTGCAGCGCCGCCAACATCTTGGGAAGCCGCTCGTAGTCCCGCGCCAGGCGGCGGAACCGGGCCAGCCAGGCGAAGCTCCGCTCCACCACCCAACGCCTCGGCAAGAGCACAAACCCCTTCTTGGCCTCGGGCAGTTTGACCACCCCCAACTGGATGCCCTGTTGGGCGGCATCCTCGGCCGCCGCCTCGCCGGTGTACCCCTGGTCCACGTAGGCCAACTCGACGCTTTCCCCGGTCGCCTCCTGCACCGCGGCGGCCAACTCGCGCAGCAAGCGGCGTAGGTCGTGCACGATGGCTTCGAAACAGCACGCCGCCATCCAGCGTTGGGTCTGCTGGTAGACGGCATGCCAAGGCGGCAGGTCGTGGGGCATCATGCGCCACGGCGCGCTGGTGCGGACCAGCCAGCGCAGGCCGTTGAACACCTCGCGGAGCGAGTGTTCACGCTGCGGGGCAGACTCGGTGATGAGGGTCAGGTAGGGAGCCACGAAGGCCCACTCGTCGTCGGTCACGTCGCTGGGACAGGGCTTCCGTTCCATCCGATCTTCGACAACCGTGCGACGCCGATGATTCGCCGAACCGGCAGGACGGGGCTCCGAAGTGCACAACAGGCTCAACGGACTTACGCACGCCTTCAGTGCCTACTGCTGCACCACTTGACTAGAGTGTCCGTCGCGTCGTCCGGCGACTGGACAGGAGGTCCCTTCAGCATGAGAGCCACAGGGAACGGTGCCGTTGCGGCTTCGCCGCGGAACGTTTGTGGGACAACGCGCCTGTGTGCGGCAGTGGCCTTCGCCGCGGTTCTGGCGACACTGCTAGGTAGGCTGGGGCTTGAGCATTGGACTTCCTGGCAGGTCGACCACATCCCGGCTCCTCAGGGGATGCGATGGCAGGAGTCCTGGCCGTTTTAGCAGTACCGTTTGGTGGATCGCGCGAGCGGCTTCACCGTGCTTCGGTGCGACGAGGATGCGCCCTTGTGGCAAGTAGAGGGAGCACACCTCGATGGGTCCGGGGCGATCGTGGTGGTGTTCCGGAAGACTGGGCCTGCGGCTTTCCAGTACGGGGAGGCCGCGCGCAGATAGCGCCCGTCTCGCGGCGGCCAGGCACCAATCCCGGACAGCGGCTCCGTTGGGCCAGTCGGGGCGCCGACAGGGCGGGACGGGCCTGACGCTCGATGTCGAGAACCGGCTGACGGCGTACGGGACAGCCCTGACGGCCGGCTACCGCGGCGACGGGCCGCGGGCGGGTCGCGAAGGCCGGAGGCCACCGTCGCCGGCACCCCCTATGGTCTCCCGGTGGCTGAGCTTGTCGAAGCCCGGCGTCGGACGGCAAGGGGGAGGGTCCGTAACGGCGCCAGTCCCTGGGGTGGTTGCGCCCGGCGACTGCCGGCTCCTCGCCCGGGCGGCGGACAGACCCCATCTACCACCGGGCTGGCGCCCGGTCGGCAATGGGGTCAGTCCCCGGGGTGGTCGCTGGCGACCGGATCGCGCCGGTCGTCTTGCCCAGCGCGGCCGGCGTCGCAACGGAAACGCAGTATCCGTTGCCCCACGCCGAGGCCCTTTCTTGATGGATGTGCGCGGTTCACGCGTGGTTCGGCCCCCGGCATGGGGAGCCGCGCGGTGAAAATAGTGAAGATTGGGAATTGGACGGGCCGCAACTCCGCTCCAGGAGCGTGATAGCGTGGGATGGAGGTGATCTCAGACCCCCCGATTCTGAACTCAGACCCCCCGATTCTGATCACAGAGGCGCGGAAGTTGGGCACGATTGGGGGCGAGACCGGAGGTCGCGGTGGCGCGGCCGGGGGACTCCTGACCCTCCGGGCGAGTGAGGTTGTGGCCGTGCTCCGCTGAGGCATCCGTTCGCCGATGCGGTTCACGGTCTCCGCGGGAGTCTGCCGTTGTCGGGCGGCTGGCGCCTGGGGGCGGTGTGTCTCCAGCGGCCGCCGAGAGGCGCGGGGGAGGCGCTGGGGAGAGGGTGGGGAACCGGGCAGCGGTTGGGAGGCCGGGTCATGAAGCAGGCCGTGATCGAAGGCGAGCGGCGGGCCGCCGTGGTGGACGTGCCGGAGCCTCGGGCCGCCGAGAATCTGGCGCTGGTCAAGATCACCGTGGCACCGATGTGTACCGAGTACAAGGCCTGGGTGTCGGGCAGTCCGGGCCGGTCGCTGGGGCATGAGGCCGTCGGCGAGGTGGTCGAGGTGGCGCAGGCGGGTCGGGTCAAGGTGGGCGACCGGGTGGTCGTCCAGCCGCAGTACCCGTGCGGGGTTTGTCGGCTGTGTGTCGCCGGCGACTACATCCATTGCCAGCACCCACTGGACGTGGAGCAGCTCACCGGCTCACCCACGGGCCGGGCGACCATGGCGCAGTACCTGGTCAAGCCGGACTGGCTGCTCAGCCCCATCCCCGAAGACGTCACCGACGAGCGCGCGGGTCTGGCGCTGTGCTGCCTGGGCCCGTCGATGGGCGCGTTCGAGCTGACGGACCTCGGCGCGTTCGACACGGTACTGATCGCCGGGCTGGGACCGGTCGGCCTGGGCGCGGTGGCCAATGCGGTGTTCCGCGGCGCCCGGGTGCTGGCGGTCGAGCCGAACGCCTGGCGGGCGGACCTGGCGCGCGAGCTGGGGGCCGAGGCGGTGCTCGATCCCGGCCAGGGCGACCCGCTGGCGGCGGTCCGCGAGCTGACCGACGGCGGGGTGGACGTGGCCCTGGACTGCGCCGGGCCGAAGGCGCACCGGCTGCTGCTCGACGCCACCCGCCGCAAGGGCCGCGTCGCTTTCGTCGCGGCGGCGTTCGAGGAGACCACCGTCAAGGTCACGCCGGACCTGGTCCAGAAGGGCCTGAGCCTCTACGGCGCGTGGCACTACAACCTGAACGCCTATCCCCAGGTGATGCAGGTGATCCGCGGCTTCGCGAAGATCGACAAGCTGGTCAGCCACGTCTTCGCGCTGGACGACATCCAGCAGGCGTTCGCGACGCTGGCCGGGCAGGCGACGGCGAAGGTCATGCTGCGGCCGTGGGGGTGAGAGCCGGAGGCGCTGGCGTGTTCGGCATAGGTCCCATGGGGCGTATGCGACCTATGGCGCGGCCGCCACGAACCCGCAGATGTCACGGCGCAGCCCACACCTCCGCCTCGATCAGGGACATTTTCTGGCCGGGCTGGCGGGCGGCGAAGGTGGCGCGGAGGTAGCGGCAGGGCGTGCCGGCATTGAGGGGGATGGCCACGTCCAGGACATCCTCGCCGGCCTGCTTCGGCTCCGCCGCGCCGACCGCCGACCAGGCCGCGCCGTCGGCGCTGGCTTCAACCGCGACCGCCGGCAGCGTCTCGCGGAACCAGAGGTGGAATTCGCGCAGCGGGCGAGGCTGCTTCAGGTCGAAGGTCACTGTCACCGGATCGGTGACCGTCCACTCGACCAGCCAGCGCGAGGCCGGCAGGGCGTAGTTGGCAGCGCGGAAGCGGGCCACCTTGCGAGCGAAGATCGAGACGCGGCGGTCGGTCAGGTGCCCGGTGGCGAACGGGATCAGGCCGTCGGTGGCGGGGGCGTCGGGCGCGGCGTCCGGCGCGGGCGCGCAGCGGTAGCCGCCGCCGGTGTCGAGGTTGAGCGGATAGCTCGGCTTCTCTTCCCGCCACAGCACGTGGTTATTGGTCAAGCACAGGCCGCGTGGCGCCGGCTCGCGCCAGATCACTTCGTCGGGGAAGCGGAAGCGCCAGATGTTCAGCCCGGTCGGCATGCCCAGGGCCTTGGCCCAGGCGGTGAAGAAGTCGCGCCAGGCGGCGTCGGCCACCGCCGCCAGCTCGAACGGGTTGTTACCCAGCAGGATGGCCGAGCCCGTCCCCAGCTTCCGGCGCGTGACGGCGGGCGAACCGTCGTCGTAGCGGGCCAGGACGTCGACGCCGTCGTCCGGCGTCAGGGCATAGGAGTCGCCGCGCAGCGGGAGGACGGAGCCGGGGGCCACCCAGTCGGTTCGGAGCGTGATGGCCGGGAGCGGCTCGCCGACCTCGACGCCGAACAAGGCGCGGCGCGCGGCGGAGGTGTCGGTGCCGATCAAGTCGGTCTCGAAGGCCGCGGCGTCGGCGCAGATCAGCGTCCCGCCCGCGCGCACGAAGGCGGTCAGCCGCTCGACGATCTCCGGCCGCTGGTAGCGGGCGCAGGGGACGAAAAGGACCTTGAAGTGTTCGATCAGCGCCGGCCAGCGCAGCAGTTGGCCGCAATCGACGAAGCGGAACCAGGACCGGGCCACCGGGCCGAGGAAGGTGTAGCAGGTCTCGGTCTGGTCGGTGTACGGCCGCTCGGCGTCGTACGGCGTGGCCATCAGCGTGTCGTCGTTGAACAGCACCGCCACGCCGGTTTCGTCGGGAACCCTGGGCGCGGGCATGGTCCGCAGGAGGTCGAGCACGTTGGTCACCGTGTGCCACCGCCGCGGGCTGCCGAAATAGGTCACGCGCGTGTCGCCGACCAGCTCCGTGGCGTTGGCGGTGTCCGGCATGTACAGGTGCAGGCCGGTGCCGCCGTTGCGGAAGACCTGGCTCAGCTCTTCGATGGCCTCCTCGGGCGTGGTATTCATGCCGTAGTTCTCGATGTGGACGCAGGGCCAGACTTCCTTGCCGGTCAGATCGACCAGCAGTTTGGTGATGCAGCCCGGCTGCGCCCGCCACGGATCGCGGCGGCAGGCGGTCTGGATGGTGAAGATGTCGGACAGTTCGGCCTGGCTGCTCCACTCCAGCGGCGGCAGGTGGGCCGAATCAGTCGAGACGACGGGCAGCTCGGAGTCGTGGCTCCGGACGATGTCGCGCAGCCGGCGGTTGCGGTCGCGCATCTTCTGATTGACCCAACGCCGAAAGGCGATCCACTTGTACGGGTTCGGGTCGCGCTCGGCAAGGCCGGCCGGGATGCCCCACTGGCCGCCGCCGAAGTCGCGCCGGACCTCCTCGTCGGCGGTCTTGACGTACTGGTAGTCCTTCGGCCGGGCCATCAGCGCCACGCCCTGCTTGATGACCTGATCCTCGATCTCGTCGCCGGAGTAGATTCCGAAGACCAGCGGGTGCGGCCCGGCGAAGACGTCCTCGATGCCGGCCAACTGCGCCGCGATGGCCGCGGGATCGAGCAGCCAAGGGACCTGCGCCGGCGGGCGGCCCACGGTCGGCGCGTTGCGGATCCGTTGCCGGGCGATGGGGTGCGCCTGGTTGAGGTCGCGAATGACCCCGTGCCCGACCAGGATCAGCTTGTGCTCGGCGTGCTCGCGGTAGGCCGCCTCTTCCGAGTAGGCCACGGCCAGGCGCACGGCTGTCGAGCGCAGCAGCGCCACATCGTTGAGCACGCCCCAGAACAGCGCGCCCTCACGCCGCCAGCCCGGCGGCCGATCACTCAGCAGCTCGTGGAAGAGCGGGTCCGGCACCTGCCAGGTCCGCGGCCCGCGCCGCTTGGCCCCGATCGCCTGCAGTGCGCTCTGGTAGACCGTCGCGCCGTTCACCTTGACGGTGAACCCGACCATCGGCCGACCGGCTTCGGGCAGCGTGTAGGCGACCGACAAGGTCTTGTTTTCGCCCGCCGCCAGGGCCGAGTCGTCGCTCGCCGCCAGCCGCCCGTCGAGGCGGACTTCGGCGGTCACCTGGCCCGGCTGGCCGGGGCCGACTCGGACCACGAACAGGTTGTCCTCAGGCTCGTCAGCCGTCAGCGCCCCGCGCGAGAGGACCTCGACCGGCGCGCCGCCGGGCTGGCCGGCGAAGCGGGCCCGGCCGCAGGTGGCCGCCACCGCGAGGCCGCGCGGCGCCTGAGACCAGGCGGTGTCCTCGGCCGGCTTGACGGTCCGGCGGGTGCGGCCGAGGTTGAGCCCCCAGACCTCGCCCGGCTGCGGCTCGGAGCCGAGATCGTCGTAGGGGATGACCGCCTCGCAGGTCCACCGGTCGGCCAGCCGCCGGGCTTTCGACTCGACGCCCGAGGAGTAGCCGGTGTCACGGCCCAGCGGCGTGTGCTTCACGTCGGCATGGACGCCGGCCGAGTTGATGGCGACCTCGATGCACCAGGTACGCCCGTTGGGCGGATCGAGGATGATCACCGCGCAATCGTCGTTGCGTACCGGACCCTCATGACCGGAGGTCTCGGTGACGAGCTTGTCCATCGCCGGCTCGTGGCACACGAAGCCGACGTAGAGCGACTCGGTGGTGGCCAGGAGGCAGGCTTCCGTCGGCACCCGCTCGGGCGCGCCGGTGTCGATGTCGACGAACCCGCCGACCCGGACCGCCTGCTGCCACAACGGATCGGACAAGTCGCCGACCAGCTTCGGCCCGGCGGGCAGCAGCGGCACGTCGACCGAGGGCGACGCGGCGCCGGCCCGGCCGACCGCGAGCAGTACCGGCAGCAGCCAGCGGCGGAGAACGATCGACATGGCAGCCTTCCTGGCGGCGGGGATTCGCCGCCCGCCGGCCCGATCCCTGTTCCCGCCGCGTCAGGACTACAAGCCCAGCCACCACTCGGTCAACGGTGTCCAACCCAGCTCGTCGCGCAGGCCGGCCAGGTTGGCCACCAGCGCCAGGGCGTTGCACAGAATGGCGGTGCCGCAGATGTCGGACTGGTCCTTGACCGGCGCCAGGCTGAGCCCGCCGTGGCTGGCCAACGAGCCGGCCGCGCCATAGCTGAAGGCGCCGTCAGCGCGGAGCATGGGGGTGAAGCCCGGCAGCGAGCCGGCGGCCAACTCGGCGATCTCGGCCCGCCGGTGGTCGGTAAAGCGGAGCGCGATGTCCGCCACCAGGGCCACGTCGAACAGGCTGCAGGCGTCGGGCACGCCGGTCAGGGCAAACGACTCCCGCCACGCGTCGACGCAGGTATCGAGCACCACCTCGGGATAGCGGACCTCGAACTCGACGTAGGGAATGAGCTGGATCCAGACCTTGAAGATGCCGTTGACGTAGACGTGCGGCAGGATCTCAGAGCCGTCCGACCAGCCGCCGCGCGCCGGCTCCTGACGGTCGAGCAGCCACTCGACGCCGGCCCGGATGACCGCCTCAGCGCCGTCGTCGCCGGCGACCCGGTTGAGGTGCTGGAAGAAGATCACCGCCCCGGCCCACGACCCCGCGCCCCAGGGGTTGTGCCAATGGAGGCCCTCCAGGTAGGCGATCATCGCCTCGGGCGTGCGGAACGCCTCGTCGTGGCGGAGCGGGTAGCGCGGCCGGCCGCCCAGGCCGAGGACCGTGATCAGGCCGTTGCGCGTGGTCCAGCGGCGGACGTTGGCGAGCTCGGTGTCAGTCGGCTTGTCCGCTTCCTTGGCGATGATGTGGCGCTCCATGCCGGCATCGATCATCAGCCCATCGGACTCGCGCTGGAGCGAGGTCAGGTAGTCGGACCAGGCCTGCCGATCCGCTTCGTCCGGCCGGCGGGCGCCGGTGGTCTGGACGATGTTCAGGGCCATCGCGCTGGAGTCCAGGTCATACGGCTCGTAGGCGTCGAGGGCGAAGCGGTAGCGGCCCGGTCCCTCGAGGTGGGCCACCTGTGACAGCCAGTCGGGCAGAGTCCGATTGAGTTGGTCCATCCACGTCGGTAGCACCAGGCCGCTCCTCCGCATGGTCCCGGCCGGCCTGCAGCCTCAGCCGGCCGGGTCGAATTGTAATGGCGCCGGAACTTGACAACCCGGTCGTGTGTCAGTATCATTGCGAAGAGCGCGCAGGATGATATTGAGAACTATTCTCACTATCATGGCGGAGGAAGGACATGGCGGTGGGCATCGCGCCGGAGGTGGTCGGTCACGAGGTCGGCTTGCTGGGGCTGGATCGCTGCCCGGTGGGTGCCACGGTGCGGATCGTCGAGTTCACCGAGCCGGATGACGACGACGACTGCCGCCTCCGCGAGTTGGGTCTGTACGAAGGCGCGCAAGTCAAGGTCTTGTCCACCGGCGATCCGGTGGTGCTGATGCTGCTCGGCACCCGGTTCGCGGTCTGTCGCCGCTGTGCCGGCCACGTCGCCGTGGCGTTGGTGCGGTAAGCTCTCGCTCACGACCGGCGGCAGCCCCGCCGAGGATGCCCGATGGCTCAGCCCGCCGCGCGGCCGGAAGCCGTGCTGAGAGTCGCCATAGCCGGCAACCCCAACGCCGGCAAGTCGTCCATCTTCAACGGCCTCACGGGACTCCGGCAGAAGGTCGGCAACTACCCTGGCGTGACCGTCGAGCGGAAGGCCGGTCGCTGCCGGCTCGAGGACACCCCGGTGGAGGTGATCGATCTCCCCGGCGCCTACTCGCTGACCGTTCAATCGCCCGACGAGGAAGTCGCCCGCGACGTGCTGCTAGGCTGGTACGAGCACGAGGCGCAGCCCGACGTGGTGGTGGTGGTGGTCGACGCAACCAGCCTCCATCGCAACCTGTTCCTGGCGACGCAGATCATCGAGCTGGGGTATCCCACGGTGATCGCCCTGAACATGACCGACCTGGCGCGGTCGAAGGGTCTGGAGATCGACCCTGACGCGCTCGCCCGACGGCTCGGCGTGCCGGTGGTGGCCACCGTGGCCAGCAAGGGAACCGGTCTCGACAGGCTCAAAGCGACCATCCTCGAGGCCGTCGCCAGCGATGTTCGTGCGCCGCTGGAAGAGCCGCTCCAGGAGCAGGTGGACGGGTTGGCCGAGACGCTGGCCGGCGAGCACCGGGTCGACTCGGAGTTGGCCCCGGCCATGGCGCTGCGGCTGCTCGCGTCGCCGCACGGGCTGGACCTCGCCCGCGGCCGGTTCGGGCCCGAGCTGTCGGCCCGGCTGGCCGCGGCGCGGGAGGCGCTCCTCGAAGCCGGTATTCCCTGGCAGGGCTGCGAGGCGGCCTCGCGCTATCCCTGGCTGAGCGACATCGTCCGCGAGTCGGCGAGCCAGGCGCGGCAGACGTGGGTCAGCCGCAGCGATCGGATCGATCGGGTGCTGACCCACCACGTCTTCGGGCCGGTGGTCTTCCTGTTCTCCATGGCGCTGGTGTTCCAGAGCATCTACACCTGGTCGGCGCCGTTCATGGACGCCATCGACGCCGGCACGAGTTGGCTCGGCGACCTGGTTCGCGGGGTGCTGGCGCCGGGCGTGTTGACCGATCTGCTGGTCGACGGGGTGATCACCGGAGTCGGCTCGGTGCTCATCTTCCTGCCGCAGATCGTCTTCTTGTTCTTCTTCCTGGCGATGCTGGAGGACACCGGGTACATGGCCCGGGCCGCGTTCGTGATGGACCGCATCATGAGCAAGGTCGGGCTCCACGGCCGCAGCTTCGTGCCGTTGCTCAGCTCCTTCGCCTGCGCCATCCCGGGGATCATGGCGGCGCGGACCATCGGTTCGCGGCGCGACCGGCTGACCACCATCCTGGTCGCGCCGCTGATCACCTGCTCGGCGCGTCTGCCGGTCTACGCGCTGCTGATCGCCGCCTTCGTCCCGCAGCGGAAGATGCTGGGCGGCTTCGTCTCGACTCAGGGTCTGGCGCTGCTGTCGCTCTACCTGCTCGGCATCCTCGGCGCGCTGACCGTGGCGGCGGTGCTCAAGCGGACCATCCTCCGCGGGCCGACGCCGGTCCTCTTGCTCGAGTTGCCCAGCTACCGCATCCCGTCGCCGCGCCACGTGCTACGCGACCTGTGGGAACGGGCCGGGTTGTTCCTCCGCTTCGCCGGGAGCGTGATTCTGTCCATCAGCATCGTGCTCTGGTTCTTGGCGTACTTCCCCCGCGCCGACGCCGCCGCCGTCCAGACCGCCGTGACCCGGCATCTGGTCGAGACTGGCGGCGACCCGAGCGACGCGGCGCAGGTGGCCGAGGCGACCGAGCAGGTCAGCGGCGGGGTGCAGTTGGAGCAGAGCGCGCTGGGTCGGATGGGCCGGCTGGTCGAGCCGCTGGTCCGGCCGCTGGGATACGACTGGCGGCTGGGCATCGGCCTGCTCTCCTCGTTCGCCGCGCGCGAGGTGATGGTCTCCACCATGGGCATCATCTTCGCCGTGGGCGAGGGCGCGGACGAACACGACGCGACCTTGATCGAGCGCCTGCGGCAAGCCCGGCGAGCCGACGGGACGCTGTTGTTCACCCTCCCGGTGGTGGTCTCGCTGCTCCTGTTCTACGTCTTCGCCTGCCAGTGCATGAGCACCGTTGGGGTGGTGGTGCGCGAGACCGGCGGCTGGAAGTGGGCCGGGTTCATGATCGCCTACATGACCACGCTGGCCTACCTGGCCTCCCTGGCGGCTTACCAGGGCCTGACCGCGTTGGGGGTGGGGTGACCGCCATGGCGCAAACCCTGGTGGCGGCGGCGTTGGTGCTGTGGGCGTTGTGGTCCGTGGCCGCGCGCACCACGCGCGCCTGGCGGGGCGGCAGGAAACAGACCAGTTGTCCCCTCTGTGCCCGCTGCGGCAGCGACTCGCCGTCGGGGTCGCTGGAGACCATGCTGGAGCAGCCCAGGTCGCCGGTCGATCGCCGGCGCTGATCGCGGCAGGAAGCCGGGGGCCAGCCGCCAATCCGCTGCCGGGCACGAACGGGAGCGGACATGAAACTGGGCTTCATCACCAACAACGACCTGGCCGCCATCGAGGCGGACGCGCAGTTCGCCGTCGAGCACGGCTTCGCCGGGCTGGAAATCAACCACTGGAAGACGTTCGCCGACCTGACCGCCGAGCAGGTGCGGGACATCCGCGCGGTCCTCGACAAGTACGGCGTGCAGTGCTCGACCCTCGGACTGTGGGGTTGGAACCACATCGCGGCCGACGCCGACGAGCGGGCCAAGGCGCACCATGAGCTGGGCCGGGCGATCGAGTTCGCCGACATGCTCGGGGCGCCGGTGCTGATCACCGGCGGCGGGCTGTTCCGCGAAGGCGACCTGGCGGCCAACGTGGCGGAGTACGCCAAGGTCATGCCGGGCTTCGTCGCCTCGGCCGCCGACAAGGGCATCAAGGTCGCCCTCTATGGCTTCCACGGCGGCAGCTTCCTGGCCACCATCGAGGCCTACGAGGCGCTCTGGGAGGCCATGCCGCAGGTCGGGCTGAAGTTCGACCCGGCCAACCTGGACCATGCCGGACAGGACTACCTGAAGATGGCCCGCCACCACGCCGACAAGGTGGCGCACGTCCACATCAAGGAGCACCTGACCCACGACGGCGCGTTGGTCTCGCAGCCGGCCGCGGGCATGGGCGACATCCACTGGGGCAAGGTGATGGCCTTCCTGTACGAGGCCGACTACCGCGGCTACCTGACCATCGAGCCCCACGGCCCGGTCTGGTCGCGCGGGGCACTGCGGCACAAGATGCTCTTGCTGACCCGGAAACACCTCGACCAGTTCCTGCTGCCGTAGGCCGGTCGACGGAAGGCGGTGGACCATGCGCGGCGTGCTGGCGGCGCTCCTCGTGTCGCTGCTGTCTCCAGGCCCGGTCGTTGCCGACGATCTGTTGCAGGTCGGTCAGCCGGTCCAGGCCATCGAGCCCACCCCGACCGGTGACGGGCACCTGGGCCAGCTCGAGTCGGGAGCCGCCGTTCAGACCAGATTCCCGCTCCCGGCCGAGGTGCCGATGCGGTTCGGCGTGCGGCTCGGCAACGTTGTCGCCTACACCGGCAAAGGCAGCTCGTACCGCCTGGTCCTGCGTCGTGACGCCGCCGACGGGGCGGTCGTCCACGAGGGGCTCGAGGAGGCCGACGGCGACCGCTGGAACGCGCTCAACCGGGAGCCCATCGATCTGACCGCCGCGGTCACCGCCGACGACTGCCGGCGCGGGTACCTCGACATCTACGTGAGTGCCACGGTAACTGGCGACGGGTGGACCCTCTACCGTTCCCAGGAGCGGCGGCCCATCGGCGCCACCGTGGTCGAACGCGATCCGAAGCTGATGGCGGCACTGGCGGCGGCCAAGGCCGCGGCGGCGCGGGACGTGGCGGTCATCCCCTGGCCGACCGACCTCACCATCGACGACGGCGACTTGGCCCTGGCGGCCACCTCGCGGATCGTGCTGGCTGGGCCGGTGACCGAGGACGACCGCTTCGCCGCCGGGGACCTGGCCGAACAGCTCCGCGAGACCACCGGCATGTCGCTCAAGGTGGTGGCGCCGCCGGCCGCCGCCGGGGACGTCGTCCTGGAACGGGTGGCCCAGAGGCTGCCGGGCGGCGACGAGGCGTACCGGGTGCGGGTCTCCGACCGCGTTCAGGCGGCGGCCAGCGGCGCCGCCGGGCTGTTCTACGCCGCGGCCACGATCGGTCAACTGGTGCGCGAGAACGGCACTCTCCCGCGCTGCCGGATCGACGACCAGCCGGCCTACCCGCTGCGCGGACTGCAGTACGACGTGGCGCGAGGGCAGACGGTCGAGGTCGAGTGGTGGCAGCGGGTGCTCAAGCTCCTGGCCCGCTGCAAGCTCAACGCCGTGATGATCTACGGCGAAGACGACTACGGCTTCCAGCGATTTCCGTTCCTCGGCCGGCCCGGCACCTTCACGCCCGAGAAGGCCAAGGTCCTGACGGACTTCGCGCGGCGGTACCATGTCCAGCTCATCCCCCAGTTCGAGTCGCTCGGCCACGCCTCGGCGGTGCTCCGCCACGAAGAGCTGGCGCCGCTGCGCGAGAAAGGCGGGGCGTGGGTCTTCTGCACCTCGACCGAAGCCACCTGGACGTTCCTCGACCAGGTCTTCGCGGAGCTGGCCGAGCAGTTCCCCGACAGCCGCTACCTGCACGTCGGCGCCGACGAGTTCGAGCACGGCTTCGGCAAGTGCGACGCCTGCGCGGCCAAGGTGGCGCGGGTGGGCCTGGGCGGGCTGTATGCGGAGCACATGAACCGGCTCGACGCGCTGTGCCGCAAGCACGGTCGGACGATGCTCTTCTGGCCGTCCCACGCCGGACCCACCCCGGAGCTGTCGTGGATGACGGTCCAGAACGAGAAGGCACTGCGCAAGGACTGCATCCCGACGGAATGGATCTACCACGGGCCCGACGCCTACCCGCAGCTCCAGCAGTACCAGGAGTTGGGCTTTCAGGACGTCTGGGCGTCGCCGTCGGTGGTCTGCTACCGGAGCATGGTGCCGGACTACAGCACCACCTTCCGCGGCATCCGGGGGTTCCTGGCCGCCGGCCACGAGCGCGGCATCGGTGGCTGCATGACCACCACCTGGGAGTGGATGGACGGCTGCCTGGTCAGCAACAGCCTGCTCGGCATGGTCTACGCCGCCGAGTGCGGCTGGTCGTTGGGCAACACGCCGGTGAGCGACTACGAGCGGCGCTTCGGCCGGCTGGTCTACGGCCTGCGCGGCGTCACCGGCGAGCAGGTCCACGAGACGCTGGCGGTGCCCTGGCCGCGATCGATGCCGGGCGCGGTGCTGTTCAACCAACGCCTGCTCGGGGAGCTGTGTTTCGCGCCGCTGGCCACGGTACGGCGCACCTACACCATGCGGATGAAGTTCCTGGCGGACCCGGCCCCGCTGATCGCCGTGGTCGACCAGGCGCTGGAGCGGCTCCAGAAGCTGACCGCGTCGGCCGGCCGGAACCGCGATCTGCTCGACTACCAGCGGGCGACGTTCCTGCTCCTGCGCTACGGCCTGCGGCGGCTGGCGGTCCTGGACGAGGCGGCCAGGGCCTACCGGCAGGCGGCCAAGCAGACCGGCGCGGACCGGGTCGCCGCGCTGGCCGGGCTGCGCGACGCGGCGGGCACGGTGCGCCGGCTCAACGACGAGTTGGGCTTCGCCGAGCTGTACCGCCGGGCGGTCAAGCAGATGGGCGCCTACGCCGGGGACGTGACCCGGATGGACAAGATGGCGCCCGAGCACGAGGCGCTGGCGAAACGGATCGACGACCTGGCGGCCGAGTTGGAGGCCGGCAAGAGCGCCGCGCTGCCGCCGGGCTCGGCCCTGGGGCTGGACACCGGGCGCACGGTCCTGGTGGGCGAGTGGACGCCGGACAAGATGAGCGAGACGCCGGTGGAGATCCGCTTCCCGGTGCCGGCGGCGGCGCTGGCGGCCGGTGCCTTGGTGGTGGACTGGCAGTACACTCGCGGCGCGCACGGGTTGGTCATCACCGACACCAAACTGCTCAGGAACGGCCAGCAGGTGGCGGTGGACACGCACCGCGGCTGGGCCGGCGCCGGGTCCTCGGGCAACACCTACCGCCTGACCCTCGACGCGGTCGATCCCACGGCTACCTACGAGTTGGCCGGGACCGTGGCCTCACACGGTGGGACCGACAGCCGCGGCGAGGTGTGGCTGGTGATCGAGGAGCCCTGACCTCGCTCAGACGGCCTCGTCGAGTCCGGGCGGGTGCTCATCGACGGGGAGCGGCAGGCCGAGCACTTCGTGCATCTCGGCCCGGTCCAGCACCTCGACCTCCAACAGCTTCTCGGCCAGACGGTCGAGGTCGGCGCGGTGCTCGGAGAGGATGGTCCGCGCCTGCTGGTGGGCCTCATCGACGATCCGGCGGACCTCGGCGTCGATCCGCTGGGCGGTCTGCTCGCTGATCTTCCGCTGGCCCATGACCGGCAGACCGAGGCTGTCGCTGCGAGACGCCACGCTTTCGTAGCTGATGGGACCCAGGTCCGGGCTCATGCCCAGGTCGACCACCATTGACCGGGCCATCTCGGTCACCCGTTCGATGTCGTTGGCCGCGCCGCTGCTGACGTCTTCGAGCGCCAGCTCCTCGGCCACCCGGCCGCCGAGGAGGGTGGCCAGGCGGTCGGTCAGCTCCCGGCGGGTCAGCAGCCGGCGGTCGTCGGCCGGCAGGAACCAGGTCGCGCCGCCGGCCAGGCCGCGCGGGATGATGCTGATCTTGTGGACCGGGTCGGCGTGCTCGCAGAAGGTGGCCACCAGCGCGTGCCCGGCCTCGTGCCAGGCGATGATCCGCTTCTCGACGTCCGAGATGACGTGCGAGCGGCGCTCCAGGCCCAGGGCGACCCGGTCGATGGCCTCGTCGAAGTCCGCGAAGCCGACCTGCTCGCGCTCGCGCCGCGCCGCCAGGAGCGCCGCCTCGTTGACCACGTTGGCCAGATCGGCGCCGACGAAGCCGGGGGTGCGAGCCGCGACCTGGCGGAGGTTGACCGCCGGGTCCATCTTGACCAGCCGGGCATGGACCTTGAGGATGGCCTCGCGACCGTTGACGTCGGGCGGGAGGATCATTACCTGCCGGTCGAACCGCCCCGGCCGCATCAACGCCGGGTCGAGGATCTCGGGCCGGTTGGTGGCGCCCATGAGGATCACACTGGAGCCCGATTCGAACCCGTCCATCTCGACCAGAAGCTGGTTGAGCGTCTGCTCCCGTTCGTCGTGCCCGCCGCCGATCAGCGACGCGCCGCGGGCCTTGCCCAACGCGTCCAGCTCGTCGATGAAGACGATGCACGGGCTGTGGGTTTCGGCCTGGCGGAAGAGATCGCGCACCCGGCTGGCACCCACGCCGACGAACAGCTCGACAAAGTCGCTGCCGCTGATGGAGAAGAAGGGGACCTTGGCCTCGCCGGCAACGGCCTTGGCCAGGAGCGTCTTGCCGGTGCCCGGCGCACCGACCAAGAGCACCCCCTTGGGGATCTTGCCGCCCAGCCGCCGGTACTTGTCCGGCGAGCGCAGGTACTCGACGATCTCCAGCAGTTCCTCCTTCGGCTCCTCGATCCCCGCCACGTCGTCGAAGGTGGTCTTGGTGTCCCGCTCGACGTACTGCCGTGGCCGGGCCTGACCGAACGACATCGCCCGCTCGGCCGGGTGCCCGCGGCGCATCATCAGCCCGAACATGACCCACATCAGGAAGAAGAAGCCGAACAGGTAGAGAAGGGCGGCGAACTGCGAGGGCGGTTTGGCCTCGTAGGCCACCTTGCTCTCGTCGAGAGTGCTCAGCAGGTTGCCCTCCAAGTCACCGGTCGGCCGGAGCACCGCGACCGGGACCGGCTCGCCCTCGGGATCGGCCGGGTCGTGCCACTTGGCCTCCAGCTTCCGGTCGTAGATCTTGACGTCCCTGATCTGCCCGGCGCGGACCCGCCCGAGGAACGTGCTGTAGGGAATCTCCTCGGCCTTGACGCCGCTCTTGAGGCTGTTGGAGTAGACGATGATCAGCGCCATCATGACCAGCAGCAGCGGCCACAGGGCGAGCCCGGTCGGCGGCCGGAATTCGCCGCCTGGTCGCGCTGCGCGCTTCTGCCGCTCGGGCTCTTGGGACACGACTGACCTCGGTGCTCTTCGTTGGCCCCGACCGCGGGCCTGAGGGGTGATTCTATCACGGAAAGCCAACTCGGCAGCCAAGTCCGCTCCGGGTCGGCATCCGCGCGGCCGGCCGCGGATTCCTCGGCCCGGTGAAGGGGTCCACGGCCCGGTCGGTTATTCGACTCTGGGGATGGGGAGGTCTGGCGGCGGCCGATGGCCGGCCATGGGAGGTAGACCTTGTACGCGCGCTCGCTTCACGCGCCGCGCCGGCGGCGCGGCGTGCTGCTGTGGGTGGGCCTGGCCAGCGTCGCCCTGCCGGCCTGCGGCGGGTTCAAACACGAGTCCACACCGCCCGAGAGTCCGGCGACGGGGACTCTGTCTCGAATGGCGCTTCCATAAGCCACCCTCAGGGCGAAGGTGACCCAACCGCGCAGTCCTGAGCAGCCGGCACCCGGCCGTTTGGGTGCCGGCGTGTCGAAGGGCGGTATACTTGGGAGATGGCTTCGGAAGCGGCTCCGGGAGGCCCCGGCCCTTCCTCAAGCTCAGGACCTGCGGGATGGGTCGACATGGCCAGGGGAGCCACGCCCGCCGCGCTCGCACCCTATGGAATCGCCATTCGACTCTGTCTCGCCGCCGTGTCCAGCACCTCCGACGCGCTGTCGTTCAAGGACTGGCACGAAGTCACCGGCCCGGTGGTCTTCCGTCGGCCAGCGGCGAGGCCGAGGCCGTGCGACGGATCACGGGCAGCGCAACCGGCGTCACGGACGTGCCCCTGGGGCTCCACCACTTCGCGACCGACGACCTCCTGTTCGTGGCGGTCCAGGACGCGGACCTGCTGCTCTTCGATCAGGCGAGCAGCCGCGATGGGAACACGGCGCCGACCAAGCAGGAGCGCCTGGCGGAGTTCCTTCTGGGCGTTGGAGTCTGGCAGCGGTAGCCGTTCAGACGTGCAGGCCGACCAGCTCGAAGCGGTCGACGTCGACCAGACCGCGCGGCGTCAGGCGCAGCCGCGGGATGACGCTGAGCGAGACGAACGACAGGGTCATGAACGGGTCCGGCAGCGGCGTGCCCAGCGACCGGGCCGCCTCGGCCAGCTCGCGGCAGCCGGCCGCCACCTCGTGCACCGGCGCGTCGGACATCAACCCGGCCAAGGGGAGCGGCAAGCAGGCCAGCACCCGCTGGTCGTCGGCCACGGCCAGCCCGCCACCGGCGGCGACCACCGCCCGGACGGCCCGCACCATGGCCGCGTCCGTCACTCCCACCACAGTGATGTTGTGTGAATCGTGCCCAACCGTCGAGGCCAGCGCGCCACGGGTCAGCTTGAAGCCGGTCACCAGGCCCAAGCCGACCTTGCCGGTGGCACTGTGCCTCTCCAGGCAGGCGGCCTTGAGCAGGTCACGAGCGGGGTCGGAGACCAGCAGCCCGCCGGCGGTCTTGGGCTCGGCGGTGGTCGAGCCGGTCAGGATCAGCTCCGGGTAGACTTCGATCACCCGCGCCGGCCCGCCCGGCCAGGGCAGCTCGAACGCCCGGTCGTCCAGCGGCGCCACTCGCACGCTGTCGCGAAGGGCGGAGTCGTCGGTCGCCGGCGACTCGAACAAGGCCTGCCCGTTGGCGGCGATCCGGCGACCCGCCTTCCAGGTGTCCCTGACTTCGAACCGCGCCAAGTCGTCGACGACGATCAGGTCCGCGCTCCGGCCGGGCGCGAGGGCGCCGACCCGACCATCGACCCGGAACCGCTCGGCGGTGTTCAGGCTGGCCATCTGCACCGCGGTGACCGGGTCTATGCCCAGCCCGATGGCCTTGCGCACGATGCGGTCGAGATGTCCCTCGGCCACCAGGTCCCCGGACTGGATGTCGTCGCAGCAGAAACACAATCGCCGGCTGTTGTGCTCGTTGAGCACCGGCAGCAGGGCCTCCAGGTTGCGCGTGGCCGAGCCTTCGCGCAGGAACAGATACGCCCCGGCCCGGAGCCGCTCCAGCGCCTCGTCGGCCGAGGTGCACTCGTGATCGGATTCCGGTCCGGCCAGGCTGTAGGCCATCACGTCGCGGCCGCGGATGCCCGGCGCGTGGCCGTCGCGAGGCCGATCGCCGGCGGCGGCCAACTTGGCCAGCACCTCCGGGTCGCCGCCGATGGTCGCCGGGAAGTTCATCATCTCGGCCAGGCCCAGCACCCCGTCGCGCGCCAGGAGGTCGGCCACCGCCGCGGCATCGAGCACCGCGCCGGGATCGTCGTAGGGCGAGGCCGGCACGCACGAGGGAACGTTGACGTACAGGTCGATCGGCACCCGGCGGGCGGCTTCCAGCACGTACTCGACGCCGGCCGCGCCGCACACGTTGGCCACCTCGTGCGGGTCGACGAACGCGCCGGTGGTGCCGTGGACGGCCACCGCCCTCGCGAACTCGCCGACGCCGAGGAGCGAGCTCTCGATGTGGACGTGGGCGTCGAGCAGGCCGGGCGCGAGCCAGGCGCCATCGAGGTCGATCACCTCGCGACCGTCGTAGTCACCCCAGCCGATCACCACGCCCCCCGCGACCGCCAGGTCGGCCGGGTGGATCTCGCCGGACAGGACATTGATCAGCCGACCTCGGCGGAAGACCACATCGGCCGGGCACTCGCCACGCGCGACGGCCAGCAGCTCGGCCTTGTCCATGATCGGGGCACCTCGGGATGCGCCCATTATAGACCTCGCCCGGAGGCCGGACAAGCTGGGCAGTGGGCAGTTGGCAGTGGGCAGTAGGGCCGCGTCAGCCGGCAGTCAGCATCCGGGCGCCGCAGCCGGTCGCCGACGAGCACGCAGGAAGATCGGGACTGGTGCAAGAACGCCCGTCAAGTCGTATCTGCCGGGTGTTGCTTGTGCCAGCCGCAGCGCTTCTGCCGCCGGGAGCCAGCCCGCCGGACCGCATGAGCGTCGGCCAATGCGGGCTCGCGCAGAGGCGCGGAGAACGGCGGGCGCGGCAGACTCGTGGGGTGCACCCCACGACGGTGGTCGTAACGCGGTCGTTGCAGCCCGGGGAACCGGAGGGGGTGGGCACGAGTTTGGTAGCATGAGCTTGGGAGAGCGGGAGTGGCGCGTGGAAATCGCTTGACTTTGGCGGCCGTCGCGGCCTGTGCGGCGCTGAGTGGTTGCCGGACCGGCCCGGCCGAGTTGACGGTGCCGGTGCTGCGCAGCGCGGCCGAGGTGCAGGCGGCGGTGGGGGGGCTGGCCGGCAAGGTGGTGGTGGTCAACTTCTGGGCCACCTGGTGCCCGCCGTGCGTGCAGGAGTTCCCGTCGCTGGTCGCCGTCCGTGACGAGTACCGGCGCAGGGACGTGGTGCTGGTGACCGTCAGCGCCAACGACGAGGGCGAGCTGGAGAGCAAGGTCAAGCCGTTCCTGCAAGAGCATGGGGTCCGCGACCACGCCTTCCTGATCGCCGCCCCCGACGAGAACAAGTTCATCGATGAGTTCTACCCGGAGTGGAGCGGGAGCTACCCAGCCACGTTCCTCTACGACCGGCAGGGCAAGATCGTCAAGTCGCTGGTCGGCGAGCAGTCGCTCGAGCAACTGAAGGCCGCCGTCGAGTCAGTGCTCTCCTCCACCTGATACCATCCGTCGCTAACTCCCGAACTCTTCGGCATCCCGCCACCAGTGGTAGTAGCAGAGTCCCCGCACCAGTTCCGGCTGGCCGCTGATGGCCA
>JAANMW010000318.1_pt1 | contig 55163 bp, 41 predicted proteins | sample 7279671 | NCBI WGS metagenome assembly JAANMW01 (sample SAMN14094541, study PRJNA606508) | bioreactor metagenome | isolation source: A lab-scale SPAN reactor treating ammonium-rich wastewater day 247 | place: Ireland: Galway | collected 2017-09-19 | reverse complement strand
GTGTGTTCGATAAGCAAGTACCCGTGCCGCTTCAGCATCTGTTGTCCGAAGATCAACCGGGGAAGATCCGTCGTTTCGGCAAAGAGATACGGCGGATCGGCAAAAATCAAGTCAAACGAATCCTTGCACCGGTGGACAAATGACATGGCATCTGTTTCGACGAGAGATGTCCGGTCTTCACAGCCGAGCATCTGCAGATTCTGCTCAATGTACTGTGCGGCATCTTCATCATGTTCGACGAACGTTACATGTGCTGCGCCGCGGCTTAGCGCTTCAATACCAAGTCCCCCGCTTCCCGCAAATAAATCAAGTACGGTTGCTTCATCCATCTCCAACCGTGTTGCCAGCATGTCGAACAGCGTCTGCTTCACACGGTCTGTTGCCGGACGAACAGAGAGGTCTTTGACCGTTTTGAGGATTCGCCCTTTGTATGTACCGCTAATGACACGCATGCGAGTCCGATAGGTTGTTCATAAACATCATTCGGGACGAAGAGCAATACCTATTGAAGCAACGTACCGTGCGGGTGTGAATTCCGGGTTACTCTCCTGTCGGACTTCGACTGCTACGTCAATGTGCCGGAACGGATCGAGTTCCTCAACCGGAATAGCGGAAAAATCCCGGATTTCCACAAACAGCTCGCGCGTAACTTCAGGCCCGTACACATAGATGGTATTGAGCGGTGGAGAGATCCGGCCAAGTGAGCCGATTTTCTCGAGAATAGCGTCGGACGAGTGAACCGAATAGTATGCAAACGATTCGACTTCACTGGAACGGAGAATGCTTGCATCGAGCCGCTCTCCTTTCAGGCCGACGAGTGCAAGAGATTTGTTGATTGCTTCAGGATAATTCATGCGCAGCAGCCCGTCAGCGCTGAAGTGGTCGGAATCAACAATGTCGAGTTGAAGTTGGAGTTTGCCGAGTCCGTGCCGGAGTTTGTTGATAAGGTCACGTCGCACCGATACGGCAAGGATGTTATCAAACTGACTGCCGTTATGCCGTGCGAGCGTGTGTGTGTCGGAGATGAAGGCATTCTGCGGCAGCCCCGGAAAATACTCGCCAAGTTCCCAGCGGATGTGTTGCTGCATCTGTTCGTGGGTTGCTGTTGCCTCGAACGGAATGGTGTTGAAGAAGAGCAGAGATGTGTCGAGGGCGACTCCGGATCGCTGTACTTTTACTGACGTCGAACTCAGAAATTTATCGAGTTGGTCGAGGAAGGCATCCATGCCGGGTGTATCATCTCCGGCATAGTCGAACAAGGTGTTCTCCCATTCCCCTGCAGCGGCAAGAACGGAATGGTGGCCGGCTCGTTCGATGATAATCGCCTGAGCTGTTGTCTCGCTGAGGTATAAACCAAGCGCATTCTTCTTCATACAAACTGCGTTACGAGCTACAATATCAGAGGGATGGTGAGTCGAAGGGGAACTACGGTGCTACAATTCCCAACCAATATGCACATTTTGGATAGTTCAGTCAATACAAAGCGGGTTGCTTGACTTTTGCGACAGTTTCGCCTATCATTTTTCACATATAATCCATTCCTGAACAGTCTCCATTCTTTTCATGCAAGAATCTCGCCACCGGTTAGCTATGAAAATCTGCATTGCGTTCACGTGCGCGGTGCTCAGCATGTTGCCGGTAGCCCATGCGCAACTTCCACCCTTCGATCAAGAGTGGCGTTGGGTACACTTTACAACGGAATCCGGCCTTCCGTCAGACAACATCTACAATGTTATCGAGACAAGCGATGGTACACCCTGGGTTGCTACATCGCGCGGAGTTGCTTGGTTTGACGGGTACCGATGGATAACAGTTGATACGTCGCTTGTGCTTCCGGTCGGCCGCACAAACGCATTCTATGCACTTCCCGACGACAGGATTCTTCTTGTCTGCCGGGGAAGGGCCTTTATCGGCGGGAAGACCGGCTTCCAGTCCATTGTATCAGGACATGTTGAACATGCCATTCCATTCTCATCCGACAGTATTCTGTTGACCTCCAGAGAGGAGTTATTTCTGGTTTCCCGCGATACGCTGATACCGATGATGCCGGGCGAAAAAGTGCATGATATGTGGCATACGGCCGGCGGAACCGTTTGGGTGAATTCGAATGAAGCGTTGTTCAAATGGGAAGGAGGTACTTGGGTTGAGCAACTGCGATGGCCCACCGCGATGCTGAAATCGCAACGCCACGTCCTTCTGGAGAACAGCGACGGACGGGGACTCGTCTCAATTTCGCTTCCGTTTGATGCTTGGGGAATCTGGGAGTGGGATCGCGGAGGGAAACCACGGCTCGACCCTGAAACCAAAGGCTTCTCGCTCAAATCTGCTGCGATGAATTCCAAAGGATGGATTCTTGCCGTACATGAATCCGGCATAGGACGTTTCAGACAAGATGGCAAATGGGAAACTGTTGATTTTCGCCAACCTCAAGTGCGCGACATTGAATTTGTGGGGTATCGTAAGAACGATGACTTGTGGATTGGAACTCAACGCGGCCTGTTTCTCTTCAAAGAAACATCACGCCGATGGACGTATCTCCAGTACGATTTCCCTGACCCGCGCAATTCTATTAATGAGATCATCAGAACCAGAGACGGATCTTTGTGGATTGCTTCTGCTAAAGGAATAGAGATTCATAGATCCAACGGGCCCGTGGAGGCAATTCACAAAATTCTGGGTGAGAATCTGTATGTAGTGACAGGTTTGATCGAAGATAGAAACGGGAATGTGTGGATATCCAGCGGTGGAGGTTTTGATGGTGCATTTCGCTGGGATGGAGAACGGTGGCAGCGATTTGCCCGCGGAACACCACTTGAAGGGAACAAAATTCACAAAATTCGAATGGATTCTAAAGGCAAGCTTTGGTTCCTTGCCATTTGGCCGGTGTTCCCCCGCACGGACTCCATGGTGTCTCTTGGTGCCTACGTCTATGCAGATGGTAAGTTCGAGTCTCACTGGGGAGAGAAGGAAGGTCTCCCCTCGCGGAAAGTATATGCTTTTGCCGAGGGAAAGGATGGAGCCTTTTGGTTTGGCACATCTGCCGGACTAGCCAGGTTCAAAGGGGGAGATTGGACATACTGGAAAGCACCGGCTTCGAGGAATCCATCAGGTCTCGACAGGGTATTTGCTTTATGTGTGGGCCACGACGGCAAAGTATGGTTCTCGACACAAAGTCATGGCGTAGCATATCTTGATGACCGCGACTCAATTCATTCGTTCAGTGTAGCCGACGGCCTCGTGAACAACGAAGTGTGGGACCTGCAGATCGATGAACGGGGGAGAATCTGGGCTACAACATCAGGCGGATTGAGCCACTACGACAATGGTGTCTGGACGTCGATCGACTCACGCACCGGACTTTCCGGAGCCGAACTGTGGCCGGTTCTTCCGACTGAAGACAAAGTGTATGTCGGAACGCGTGGCAGGGGGGTCTCCATTCTTGACCGCTCGACAGAGCAATTGCCCGCCCCGCAGATTGTTATTGAGCAACCCACAACACATGCATCTTCAGCTGTGGTGATGTGGAGTGTTTTCGCGTACTGGGGTGACCCGGCAGCGAGCAGCATCGTAACTCGCTATCGGCTCAATGGCGGACGATGGTCTTCATGGAGCACAAAGCGAACCGTAACAATTGACAATCTTTCACCGGGCGCGTACTCAATTCATATGCAAGCCATCAGCCCGTTTGGCACCTTTGAACCCGCTGGGGCATCGGCTTCCTTTGAGATTGTGGCGCCGCTGTACCGCCAACCGATTGTGCTCGTGCTTGCGGGGGGGTTGATCGGTTTGGTGCTGGCATTCGGAGTGGTTCTGTACAACAGAAAGCTCCGGCATGATGCGGAACTCCGTGCAAGCGAATCGAAATTCCGGGCCATATCAGAAACAACCTCTTCGGCACTTCTCATCTACAATGAGCAGCGGTTGCTGTTTGTCAATCCGAGCGCCGAGGTGCTTACAGGCTTTTCTGCAGACGATCTGTTGAGGAAGGGCATTTTCGACATCATCCACCCCGATTCACGGGAAGAGTTCAGACATCGAAGCCTTCTCTTCCGACAGCATGACGAAGGGACCCGGCGCACTGAACTAAAGATTTTGACCAAGAGCGGTGAAGAATGTTGGATTGATTATTCGGAGGGAAAGATTGACTTCAACGGTAAACAAGCTATTGTCGGAACCGGATTTGATGTGACGGAGAGCAAAAGCGCCCAGGAGAAAATTCTGGCCAATCAGCAACAACTCCGTTCGTTGGCTGCAGAACTATCCGTTACCGAGGAACGTGAGCGCCGCAGCCTGGCAACCATCCTGCACGATTCCGTCGGGCAGGCTCTTGCCGTATGCAAAATCAAACTCGGCTTGCTGCAGAAAGCCGCATCGGCTGCCGCGCGGGCGGATGCCCTGAATGAGATACGTTCGTTGATTGAGACAGCCATTTTTCACACCCGCACTCTTACGTTTGAGTTAAGTCCGCCCACACTGCATGAACTTGGATTGGCAGCAACTCTTGATTGGCTTGCCGAGCAGTTTCATGCACAACATAACATTTCCGTGACCGTGGACGCCGACAGAGTGAAATTGCCTCTCAGCGACGAAGTGAGAACATTGATGTTTCATTCGGTGCGTGAATTGCTGCTCAATGTGGCGAAACATGCCAAAGCGAAAAATGTCACCATCTCTATCAGAATCAGGCGGCAACATCTGCATGTTTGCGTATCCGATGACGGAGTAGGTCAGGATCTGGAAAAGGAAAAAGATGGCCGGTCGCGCAATCGTGGTTTCGGTTTGTTCAACATCTGCGAGCGGTTTGCGCAAGTTGGCGGACGGATGGAGATTGTCTCATCAAAAGGTTCCGGTACCTCGGTTGAGCTTATTGTTCCCATTCAAGAACAGAATGACACACAGAGGAAGGAATAAGTGAATGAAGAATCGCATTTTGCTGGTTGATGATCACAAGATTCTGCGGGATGGTTTGCGTGCGTTGCTGGACACGCAGATGAGTAATACTATCATCGGAGAAGCCGAGGACGGAAGCCAAGCCATCAAGCTTGCAGGTGAACTTTCGCCGGACATGATCATCATGGACATCTCACTTCCGGATATGACAGGCATCGAAGCGACGCGGGAAATTCTAAAAGTATCTCCTTCAGTGAAGATTGTTGCCCTCTCGATGTACGCCGACAAACGGTTCGTTACGGACATGCTGCGGGCGGGGGCTTCAGGCTACCTGCTGAAAGATTGCGCATTTGAAGAACTGGAGGAAGCAATAGAAACCGTGAGCAAGAACGGAAGATACATCAGTCCGAACCTGACGGGTGTTGTGGTTGACGACTACATTGACATCCTCCAGAAGGCGAAATCTGTGGCTCCATCTCCGCTCTCAGCACAGGAGATTCAAGTCGTGACCCGACTTGCAGAGGGGCAGAATATGAAACAGATTGCCACTGAACTGAATATTTCTGTCAAAACTGTCGAAACCTACCGCGCCCGCATCTCTGAGAAACTCAACATCCATTCCTTGGCAGACCTCATAAAATACGCAATCCGTGAAGGATTGACCACATTAGACAACTAAGACTCATTCTTCCTGACAGACGTGTAGGGGATTAGAGAAACAAAATCAGGAATCTCCTGATGGTTTCTTACTTTTGTTTACCTATCTTAGTGCGGTGTTCATGCACCACCTCCTACAATGAAACCAACATCAGAAACTGACACAATCCGACAAGTGCTGTCGTCCGCCGGGCTACCGCAACCGGTTCCCGGGCTCTCTCATGGAAGGCAACCACAACTGCAACGAGTTCAGGAGCCCACTCTCGCAAACCGGGCTCCGAAACAATCTTCATCTATTGAATTTCTGCTAAAGAACGACGGACTCGTGACCTTGCAGCTTTTCGACAGTGCCGGAGAAGAGATTGCACGACTCTTCAATGAGACGCCATTCAAAGCGGGTGTTCACTATGTTGGTCTGGCGGAAAACGAACTGAAATCTCCCCGCTTGTACAGGCTTTCGGTAAGAAGTGAAGGAACATTCTTCGAGGATGTGAAGAGAGTAGGAACGTACTAACCCCGGAAGATGTATCGCTGATATCTGCTGAGTATGGAGGAACGGATTAACCTCCCGGCGATACTGTTCCGGTTGTATCGGAAACGAGAATGGGCAGACAATATGTTCTGCCCATTCTTTTTAGCTGAATGCGTCGTAACTCTTTTGCAACTTCTCGAGGGTCTCGCCGAAATTATTCAACTTCTCTTTCTCTTTTTCAACCACGTCCTTCGGCGCATTGTCGACGAATTTGGGATTCGTGAGTTTTGCCTGCACACTCTTCAGGAGATTCGAGAGGCGGTCGATTTCCTTTGCAAGCCGTGCCTTTTCCACTTCAATATCAATTATTCCCTCAAGCGGAACGAATAGCTCGGCTCCCTGCGCAACAGCGCTTGCTGCAAGCTTGGGGCGTGTGGCATCGTGCAGAAACGTGAGTTCGGCAACACGGGCAAGCCGTTTCAGGTAACCGCTGTACTGTTGAACACGCTCTTCTTTGTGCATTCCGGAGAGTTTCACTATGAGAGAGAGTTCCTTTGATGGCGGTATGCTCATTTCTCCCCGGATGTTGCGTACCGACTCAATCACGTTCTGCACGAACAGCATTTCATCTTCAACCTCCTTGTCAACAAACGATGTGTCGGGTTCTGCCATCCGCGAACGCATAATTGTCTCGTTTGCCGCCCGTTGACGGATGTGTTGCCACAGTTCTTCCGTCACAAAAGGCATGATGGGATGAAGAAGGCGCAACGCCGCATCATACAGGTCGAGCGCCCTCGAAACAACAGCGTGCTTGATGTCTGCAGGCTCATCGCCGTACAATCTCGATTTCACCATCTCGATATACCAGTCGCAGTAGTCATGCCAGAAGAAATCGTAGATCACTTTCGTGACTTTGTTGATTTCGAATTCATCCATTGCCTTCTGAATTTCGAGAGCCGTCGAATGATATCGGGAGAGAATCCACCGGTCCGCCAAATCAAGATGATCAAGATTGAATTCTGATTTCTTATCGGCCTCACCGATTTGGTCGCGATTCATCAGAAGAAAGCGGCCTGCATTCCAAATCTTGTTGGCGAAGTTCCGGCCGATTTCATTCCTTTCCTTAGCGTAAATGATATCCTGTCCCAACGGGGCGAGATAGAGAATCGTGAAGCGCACGGCATCTGCGCCGTATTCCGCAATCAGGTCAAGAGGCTCGGGAGAATTGCCGAGCGACTTCGACATTTTCCGTCCTTTCGCATCCCGCACAATGCTGGTGAAGTACACATGTTTGAACGGGATGTTCTTCTTGGGATCGTTGCTTCCCGTGAAACTCGGACCGAAGTACAATCCCGACATGATCATGCGTGCGACCCAGAAGAAGATAATTTCCGGGGCAGTAACCAGCGTATCCGTCGGATAGAAATAGGCGAGATCATCCTTCTTGCCGAGTTTCTCATGCTGAGGCCAGTCATGAACCGAGAAAGGCCAAAGCCAGGACGAGAACCACGTATCCAACACATCCTCATCCTGACGGAGGGATGCCCCGGAGTCGAGGCCGAGTTTCTTGCGAGCTTCGTCTTCGCTGCGTGCTGCGGTGAAGCGGCCGTCATTGGCATAATACACCGGAATACGATGTCCCCACCAGAGTTGGCGCGAGATGCACCAATCGCGGATATTCGTCATCCAGTGTTCATACACTTTCGCCCAGCGATCGGGGTAGAACGAGATTGTACCGTCGAGCACAACCTTCAATGCAGGTTCGGCAAGGGGCTTCATCTTCACAAACCATTGATCGGAAAGATACGGTTCGATTACAGTGTCGCAACGGTAACATCGTCCAATATTGTTGACATGATCCTCGATCTTCAGGATCAAGCCTTGTTTCTCAAGATCGTTGAGAACAGCCTTCCTCGCATCATACCGATCCATCCCACGGTATTTTGCCGGAGCTTCATCATTCAAAGTTGCCGACACATCGAAGATATTTACTTGAGGCAGATTGTGCCGCTGCCCGACCCAGTAATCGTTCGGGTCGTGAGCCGGCGTAATCTTGACCATTCCCGAGCCGAATGATGCGTCAACATATTCGTCGGCAATAATAGGAATCTCGCGTCCCGTCAGCGGTAATTGGACCATCTTTCCGACAAGATTCGTATATCGCGTATCGTTCGGATTGACTGCAACAGCCGTATCGCCTAACATCGTTTCGGGCCTCGTAGTTGCCACAACCGCAAAATCGGATGTTCCCCGAATCGGGTATTTGAGATAGTAAATCTTTCCCTGCTGCTCGGAGTAATTCACTTCATCGTCGCTAATCGCGGTATGGTCCTTCGGACACCAATTGACAATATACTTGCCGCGATAGATGAGTCCATCATCGAACATGCGGACGAAGACTTCACGCACGGCAACAGAGAGTGTCTCGTCCATCGTGAAGCGTTCGCGTTGCCAATCGCATGAACATCCGAGCGTGCGCAGTTGCTGGATAATGACGCCGCCGTATTGTTCTTTCCATTCCCACACACGCTTGACGAACTGTTCACGCCCGAGATCGTGGCGTGTTTTGTTCTCCTTCTTCAGAGATTTTTCAACAACATTTTGCGTTGCGATTCCGGCGTGATCCGTTCCGGGAATCCAGCATGCCTCAAATCCCTTCATTCTCTTGTAGCGGATGAAAGCATCCTGCAGCGTGTTGTTGAGAATATGCCCCATGTGAAGAACGCCTGTAACGTTCGGCGGGGGAATGACGATTGTGTACGGCTGCTTCGACGGGTTTACTTCCGCATGAAAGAAATCATGGCTTTCCCAATAGGCGTACCACTTAGCTTCGACTTCGTTGGGCGAATAGACTTTGGCAAGAGATGATGAATCTGACAAGAACGTCTCCGTAATGGCTTGTAAGAAGTAAGGATAAGTGTCAGCGTACCGTGAATGTCCGGCGGACTTCGCTGGAATTGCCGATTCTGTCTTTGAGAAGAATCAGAAGAGAGTGGGAACCGCGTGAAAGAGGCGTTTTGAACCGATGCTCAACCCGACGATGTTCACCATCGATTTCCGGAATTGCGAACACGCCATCAATGTAGAGCTTTAGCTCGTCATATTCAACGCCGCTCAGATTGTCGCGCACTCTGAACGAAATGACGTGCGGTTGTTTTCCGAATGAACTTGGAAGATTGAGTTGTGAAATCATGGGTGGCTGGGAGTCGGTGAGCAAGGCAACGTCAACGGGTGTCCGGTGAAGGTGGGCTGTGAAATACTCACCCTCCCGTTGATTCGAAAGAAGGATCCACGAATTGCGCCGCCGGAAAAAGAGTCCCTGGTTGCGTTCTTGCTCGCCGGAGCGAATCCTGACCCGAAGCCCGCCGTCCAACACAACATGCTTTGGAAGGAGGGAATACTGCATGTCACCTATCTTTTTCACTTCAAGAAACAGTGGCTTGTAGACCGAAGAAGAATCAGAACTAATCTGCAGATCGCCTTCATTAATCGAAATCACCGAAGGTCGGTCGGGAAGAACGGGGTAGAGCGTGATGTCTTTCTGTTGCGTTTGATGACGTCCGTTGATTTCATATTCTGCAAAGAGTGTCCGTTTGCCTGCATGTGATGCATGGGGGTGGAATGTTGCAGTGTAGGCGTTGTATTCCACCGGAGCCACATTCAGTGTTTTTGATGATGATCCTTCGACAACGGCAATAGAGGGAATTGATGTGAAGACGCCATCCGTTCTTAGCGAAACGCGAACAAAGTCATGCTCGACCTTGTGTTGCATCTCGACACGGGCAACAGGCAGGTTCTTCCTTTTCGGAAAATAATATGCCAACGTCGTACTCGGAGCATATCGATCCCACCCTTCAATACGGAGAACGTCGTATTTCCCTTTAATTCCCGACAGTCGTACGGATCGTCCTTCTTGCCTCAAATATTCTTCTTTCCATCGTATCCGGCCCTGTTTCGAAATAAATGATGTGAAGAATCTCAGTCTGTCCGGTTCAACATTGCCGTAATTGAACTGAAGCATGCCTGAAGATTCTGTGAAGGAGAGCCTCCCCGGATTTGAAAACACAATCGTTCCGGAGATTTCGGAAGAATTCTTCCAAAAATCACTTGTTACAATCCTGTATCTGTGCGGTCCAGTTGGAAAAAGCGATGTGTTGATGATACCTGCGTTGTCAGTCTGGGGATGGTGAAAGGGAAGACGGTTGGGTGAGTTCATGTAGAGCTTTGCAATCTTGCCACCTTCCTCTGCGACCAAACCGTAGTCAAAATACAAACCCGACTGCAAGTCGCCGGAAGAAGGAGCCCTGTCGAGCTGCACGGAGTAAATCAACGAATCGTTGAGGTAGACCCTATTGGTGTACACGCCGTTTCGGAATCGTGAATTGTCGATTCTATCCCGCACATCAACAGCAAAGCCGAATAAACCGCTCGCGTAGATCGTGTCACGGATTATGGATATGCCTTGCACGGGATTCTTGAACCGAATCACATAAGAATCGAACGATCCGTTTACGGCCGATTCTTCTCCGACGGGCGTTACCGCTAAAAGGTAGAAGCTGGGAAAGAGATTGTCGGGAAACGTGAAGTTAGGAGAAAGCAGCGGGTTGACAAAGTTCCTGTTCTGATCGCGTATCTCGAAATGGAGGTGAGGGGAGCCTGTGCCCGTTTCACCGGTGTATGCGATGAGATCGCCTTTCTTCACGGGAAACTGCATCGGCCCGCAATCAATATCAACCGGATAGCGTTCGAGCCGGAGTTGTTCCTTTTCTACAAATGCATCAAGCGCATCATTGAAGTTTCTCAGGTGTGCGTAGGTCGTCGCAAATCCGTCCGAATGACGAACCCAGAGCATTTTGCCGTATCCGGTAGGACTCACGAGAATCCGTTCAACATATCCCTCACGCGAAGCGAAAACTCTGAATCCGGTATCATCTCCTGTGCTGACATCAATACCGCCATGGAAATGTGTACTGCGATACTCGGCAAATACCGACGTGACAAGCCGGCCTGCATCGGTTGGCCACATGTAATCGGAGAAATCCGTGCGGAGAGAATCGTAGAGAAATCTGGCTGGCGACAAGAGGCGAAGCGCCTCTTCACCGCTGTTCGGATATTCAGTGACGGGGGAACGAATAAGCGAGAGGAAGAAGATGCAGCACAAACACAAAACAAAAAACCTGACCATGTACCCCCGTGAAGAAGCTACGCCTGGCGGCTTAAAGCGATAGGCTCCGCCGCCTTCGGCATTACCGGTTTCGTTGTTGAACTCCGCCCGGATATTTCGCGGGCAAGGTCAAGATACGCTTGTGCGCCGAGGGAGTTGATGTCGTAGAGCAAGGCCGGCTTTCCATAGAAGCTTGCTTCTGAAAGAGGGGCATTGCGCGGAATGATGGATTCAAAAACATATTTCCGGTATTTTGCCTGCAACTCACGCGTCGTGATTTCCGTGACTTTCGTGCTTTGTTCGTACATCGTTAGAAGAATACCTTCTATCAAGATCATCTTGTTTGCAACCTCACGAATCCAGTCGATATACTTGAAAAACTTGTCGACTGCATCGAGTGCAAAATGTCCGGATTTGACGGGCACAAGCACGGAGTCGGCTGCCGTGAGTGCGTTGGTCGTGAGTCCGCGAAGGAACGGCGGGCAGTCAATGAGAACGTAATCATAATCATTCTCAACGGATCGAAGCGCATTTTTCAGAATAAGCCGGTTGTCGGCAAGCTTCATCAGCCGCTCTTCACGCAGAAGAGTGTGAACATTTGCCGGTACAACGTGGAGATTCGGGATTTCTGTCTTGTGAACAGTGTGATTCAGTCCGCTAATGAAGTTGAACACCTCGAACATGCCGGACTTCGTGTTCGCTTCGGTGAAGCCGAGGCCGAGGCCGGAAGCTCCGGACGTATCAAGATCGATCAGAAGCGTTCGCTGGTCGCAGAAGGCGAGACTGGCGGCGAGATTTATTGCCGTCGTCGTCTTTCCAACCCCGCCTTTGGGGATTGCAATTGCAATAACCTTTGCCATAAGACTGTCATGTAAAATGATGGTGGGCTTACTGTATGCCGACCCGCAAAATTCCAACAGACTCGAGTTCAGCTTCGAGTTGGTCTCCCGAGACAACTCCCCCAACGCCTTCGGGTGTACCGGTGAAAATCAAATCTCCAACCTCAAGAGTAAAAATCGAAGAGATGTAAGCAATCATCTCCTCAATCGAAAAAATCATGTTCCGTGTGTTCGAGTGTTGCCGCACAACTCCGTTTACTTTCAGCGTGATGTCGAGATTGTGCGGGTTAGTGACATGCTCCTTCTCCACTGCGTCCGACAACGGCGCCGATGTGTCGAATCCTTTTGCAACCGACCACGGCAACCCTTTCTTCTTCGCTTCCGATTGAACATCCCGCAGAGTCATGTCCAACCCGACAGCATATCCGTACACATATTCCATCGCTTCATGCTTCGGGATTCTTGTTCCGCTTTTCCCGACCACAACTACCATCTCGACTTCGTGGTGAAGTTCCGACGAGAACCGCGGAATCACAACGCTGCTGCCATCGTGCACGATGGCGGTAGAGGGTTTCAAGAAAAGCACAGGCGCTTCGGGCGTCTCGGCGTTCATCTCTTTCGCATGCGCCGCATAGTTACGCCCGAGGCAGACAATTTTACCTACTGGGAATTTCTTGTCAGAATGCCGGAATTGGACCAGAGCCATCAACAGTTTACGGTAACTCGCTACGGCTGAATATAACGAGCTAAACAACTTTTATCAAGGGAAATCGTGACAAAATTGCATTGCTTTTGTCTGCGAGAATCTCTAACATTTTGCCATTCAAGTTCTTCTTCAATGGAAGGGATTAAGTTGGCGCAAACCTATGCAAAAGCCGGCGTGGATATTGGGAAAGGTGACCGGCTTGTCAAACATATCAAGAAAGCCGTCCGCTCAACATTCAACAAATCAGTAATCGGGGGCATCGGCTCGTTCGGAGCATTGTTCGACGGAACGTTCAAGGGATATCAGTCGCCTGTTCTTGTCTCAAGCGTTGATGGCGTCGGCACGAAACTGATGGTTGCTCACATGATGAACAAGCACAACACAGTCGGGCAGGATTTGGTGAATCACTGCGTGAATGACATTCTTGCTTGCGGCGCACGTCCCCTTTTTTTCATGGATTATTTTGCGTGCGGGAAGCTTGATCTCACAATAGCGCGAGATGTTATCGACGGGTTCGTCAAAGCATGCAAAGAAAACAGATGTTCCTTGATTGGCGGCGAAACTGCCGAGATGCCCGGCTTCTACAACGAGAACGAATACGATCTTGCCGGAACGATTGTCGGAGTTGTTGAGAAGAAGAAGATCATTGACGGAAAGAGAATTCGAAAAGGAGATGTTCTTGTTGGACTACGTTCGACGGGATTGCACACTAACGGATACTCACTGGCCCGCTCAGTTCTGCTTCCCGTGTTTAGATTGGATCAGCATATCGATGAACTCGGATCAACGGTCGGCGAGGCATTGCTTGCTGTACACCGATCGTATCTGAAACCTGTGCAAGATGTGATAGGGAAATTTGATGTGAATGGCCTCTCCCATATTACAGGCGGTGGCATTGTCGGCAACACAATGCGGATTATACCGAAGAATTTGAAACTGAAGATTGATTGGAGTGCGTGGGATCGTAATGCCATCTTCAGTCTCATTCAACGTGTTGGCAGCGTTCCTGAAGAAGATATGCGGCAGGCATTCAATCTCGGTATCGGACTAATCATTATCATTCCGCCTGCACAAGCCGATAGGGTTTTGCGCTTCTTGAAGAGAAGAGGGGAGCTTCCCGTTGTTGTCGGTGAGGTGGTTCGTCGATAAATGTTTTATGGAGGTGGGATTCGTTTCATCCTCTCATCAATTCGCCGCAGAACGTTGTCGTAGAATTCCTTCCACACTCGCGTGTCTTTGTTGTACTCTCGTACCGTCGCCCTGAATTGTTCCGCTGTAACTTCGTGCCTCGCCAGAATTCTCTCCGCAGCCGCGCTAACAACTGAATCTGGTTGTGCTTGGACGACAAGCGCCGAATCTACCAATTCGAGATAGATCATCTCAAACCTCGCCGAATCAATCAGCCCGACAGGCGCTTTCTCCTCCGAGCAGGAACTCAGAACGAACAACAGAACAATTGTGACGATTTGTCTCATACGCTATATCCTTCTGTCCAAAGAGTAGTCATTCTGAACATCTTAATCAAGAATAGCTCGCTTGGAATCGCTTCCGCAGCCATTTTCTTGACTTTCAGCGTCAATGTGGGTATATTTTTCACCCGTTCTGTTCAGAGTTTTACCACACTTGTCTGTTCAATTCATTAAGACAAAATAAGGATTTATGCCCTCGACATCAGATTTTCGACCCGGTTTGGTAATCAAATACAATAACGAGCCATGGACCATTATCGAGTTCCAGCACGTCAATCCGGGCAACTGGCGGGCATTTGTACGCACGAAGCTGAAGAATCTGAAGAGCGGCAAAGTCATCGAAAACCGTTTCCGTGCCGGCGAGTCTATTGATATTATTCGCATCGAGCGCAAGCAATTCCAATATCTCTATCACGACGCCACAGGCTATGTGTTCATGGATCAGGAAAATTACGAGCAGATGGCCGTCCAGAAAGAACAGATCGGGGACGGAGCTGACTTCCTGAAGGATGGAATTGTGGTGGATATTCTGATGAACGGCCCTGAAATCACCGGCGTCGAGCTTCCCATTACTGTCGAACTCGCGGTTGTTGAGACAGTGCCGGGAGTGAAAGGCGACAGCGCCAATCCCGGAACCAAACCCGCGAAAGTTGAGACCGGAGCAACTGTGAATGTTCCGCTCTTCATCAATGAGGGGGACACCGTTAAAGTCGATACACGAACGGGGCAATACCTTGAACGTGTAAAAAACTAAACCTCCTACCCGAACTACTACGTGCCACCAATCAGGAGTCTGCATGGACATTGAATACGTAACGAAACTCATCGAGCTTGTTTCAGAAAGCAAGGTTGACGAGATTGAAATTGAGGAGGATGGAAAGAAGATTCGCATAGCAAAAACTCACCTATCGGCTGCCGTTCCGACTCAAAGCGTATATCAAGTTGCTCCGCCTCAGAATTTTCTTCCACAACAACCGGCAATGCAAGCTGCACCCGTTTCACAGGCGCAGGCTGCAACCGTTCCTTTGGCTCAACCCGCACCGGCCGCAGAAGGCCCGAAGTTCCATGAAGTAAAATCACCAATTGTCGGGACATTCTACCGTTCACCTGCTCCTGAAGCGCCGGCCTTTGTCCAGGTCGGTGGAACGGTTCAAAAAGGTTCAGTGCTCTGCATTGTTGAAGCGATGAAACTGATGAATGAAATCGAATCGGATGTGGCCGGGAAAATAGTAGAGATCAAAGTCGAAAACGGCCAGCCTGTCGAATACGATCAGGTGCTCTTTCTCATCGAGCCAGCCTAATTTCGGGAGCGCGCGTGTTCAGCAAAGTTCTTATCGCCAATCGTGGAGAAATAGCCCTCCGGATTATTCGAGTTTGCAAGCAATTCGGAATCAAGACGGTTGCCGTGTACTCGCAGGCAGATCGCGATTCGCTTCATGTGAAGTTCGCCGACGAAGCTGTCTGTATCGGCCCGCCACCGGGCAAAGAGAGCTACCTCAAGATTCCCCGTATCATCGCTGCTGCGGAAATCACCGCTGCCGAAGCGATTCATCCCGGCTACGGATTTCTTGCCGAAAATGCCCAATTTGCGGAGATATGCCGAACGTCGGGCATGAAGTTCATCGGCCCGAGCCCCGAGATGATCTCGGCAATGGGTGACAAAGCTCTTGCGAAAGATACGATGAAGAAGGCCGGGGTTCCCGTGGTGCCTGGCAGTGACGGAGAAGTGGACGACGTGGATGAGGCAAAAAAAGTGGCGAAGGAAATAGGATTTCCCGTTATCATAAAAGCGGTTGCGGGAGGTGGCGGACGAGGGATGAGGATTGTGCGTGAAGAGCAGGAACTTGAGAATGCCTTCATGACAGCCCGGCATGAAGCCGAAACCGGATTCAGCAACCCCGCTGTGTATATCGAGAAATATGTCGAGCAGCCGAGGCATATTGAAATTCAGGTGTTCGGCGACCAGCACGGGAACGTGATTCATTTCGGCGAGCGTGATTGTTCCGTCCAGCGTCGCCATCAGAAACTCATCGAGGAATCTCCCTCACCGTTTGTTGATGAAACTCTTCGGCAGAAGATGGGAGATGCGGCAGTGAAGGGATGCGTGGCGGTGAATTACGAAGGCGCCGGAACAATTGAATTTCTTGTTGACAAGGACAAGAATTTCTATTTCATGGAAATGAACACCCGTATTCAGGTCGAGCATCCCGTAACAGAGGAAGTAACAGCACATGACCTGATCAAACTTCAGTTGCGCGTGGCAGCAGGCGAAAAGCTGCCGCGTAGAAAAATCCGCCGTGAAGGGCATGCAATCGAGTGTCGCATCAATGCCGAGGATCCTGCAAACGGCTTCCGTCCGAATCCGGGCCGGGTTACGGACTTCCACATGCCGGGGGGATTCGGAGTCCGTGTTGACACGCATTGTTACGCGGGATATGTTGTGCCGCCGTATTATGATTCGTTGCTGGCGAAACTTGTTGTGTATGCCCAGACCCGTGAAGGCGCAATCCAGAAAATGGCCGGGGCGCTGGATGAGTTTACAATTCAAGGAATCAAAACAACAATTCCGTTTCACAGACAAGTGATGCAGGACTCCCGGTTTATCAGCGGAAAGTTTGATACGAGTTTTCTTGACACGTTTCAGTTCAAAGCTGAAGAATAAGTCTATTGCATCATCACAGGGGTTTTACTTCTTCACACTACAACCGTCAATGATCCTTCAATCCTGAAAGGCCCAATCATGAATTTTCCTGCAGATCTCAAATACACAAAAGACCACGAGTGGCTGAAAGTAGATGGCGACACAGGCACAATCGGTATAACGGACTATGCGCAAGGCGAATTGGGAGATGTTGTGTTTGTTGAGCTGCCTGCCATCGGCAAGGCGGTCAAAGCGCACGATTCATTCGGAACCATTGAAGCCGTGAAGGCCGTATCCGATTTGTATGCGCCGGTTTCCGGCTCCATTCTTGAGATCAACAAAGAACTCGAAAAGAGTCCCGAGACCGTCAACAAAGATCCCTACGGCGCGGGGTGGATGGTGAAAATAAAACTCTCGAACGCATCGGAACTGTCCGAACTGTTGGATGCTTCAGCCTACAAGGCGCTGATCGGCCAGTAACGTCCGGCGTTGTTCATAGGGGGTTTTCGTGTTTCATGAACAGGGGAGAAAAACATGAACGCTCGTTTTCGTATTGTGCTGGCAACGGCCGCGGTTTGCATGAGTGTTTCCGTATGTGCCGCTCAGGATTTCGACTACGAAATCCGGTTGACAAACGGAGAACGCTATGCCAACGTTGCCCTTATTGAACTCGGCGGCGATACCCTTCATTTCCTCCACAAGAAAAACTTCCCTGATTGGGTTCTTCTCGATTCGTTGAAGGAAATCCGGCGTGAGCGGACTGGCGCGATTTTACCCGCCACAATTATCGGCGGGGCTGGCGGCGGAGCGATCGGATTTGCGCTAAAGCCCGTTGCCCGCGATCAGGAACAAGCGGATATCTACAGCGCGGCGTTTGGGTTTGTGGTGGGCGGAGTTGCTGGTTTTTTCCTGGGGTCGAAAATCCTTCCCGACGAAGTGTATGATCTCGCAACGATGGATCGCGAAGCCAAAACTGAGACAATGAGCCGAATTACCAAACCGAAACCGAATCCCGCTCATTAAAAAGAGAATAGTTCGAGCTGTTGGCGTGGATTCTCGGGCACGGCATACCTTCGAAAATGCTCTGTCGAAAGTCCGCTCCATCGCTTGTGCAAATTGTATTTGCGGACGTGAATGTGGAACAAGTTGTTGATCGCGTCCGCAATCTCGCCTTCTCCCTTCATCCTCTTTCCAAAACAAGAACTGCTTAGTTCGCCTTCACGTGTATCCTTGATTCTGTTCAGAATTTTCCCCGCACGGTTGGGTAACTCACGCTGCAACCAATCCAGGAACAACAGCCTTACGGCTCCGGGCAGGCGCAGCAGGATGTAGCCGGCACTTGTTGCGCCGTGTTCTTTTGCCGCCTTCAAGATCGATGGCAATTCCTCATCGGTCAGTCCCGGAATGATCGGGGCCGCGTTTACGCCTACCGGGATGCCGTTCTTCGCAAGTTCCTCGATTGCTTTCAACCGGTTAGCAGGCGTTGAAGTTCTCGGCTCCATCTTGCGAATCAAATCTGCGTCAAGACTCGTTATCGAAATCATGATGTGAATAAGATTCAACTTCGCCATCTCCTGAAGAATATCGATGTCGCGTAAAACAAGGGCATTCTTCGTTACCATGCCGACGGGATTTCTGAACTTCAGAAATACCTCAAGACAGTGTCTCGTCAGTTGCAGCTTTCGCTCAACAGGCTGATAGCAATCCGTGTTGCCGGAGAACGCCACCATTTGCGGCTGCCAGTTTTTCTTTCGGAGGGTTTCTTCGAGCAAGCGCGCCGCGTTCAGCTTCACCATGATTTTCGATTCGAAATCGAGGCCGGCGGAAAAGCCAAGATACTCGTGCGACGGACGGGCGTAACAATAAATGCAACCATGCTCGCAACCGCGATAGGGATTGATGCTATAGTCAAACGGCAAGTCAGGTGAATCGTTCTTTGCGAGAATGGACTTTGACGAATCGGGGTAGAACGTCGTCTGCAATTGCGGTTCGCCATCTTCATATGGAAGGTCAATGTCCAACGGTTCGAGATGCGTTTTCTCGAATCTGTTGGGGGTGTTGAAACCCGAACCTCTTCCTTTTCTCGTTCCGCTATCTCTCATTCTTCAGTTCCGTCACGCTGCTCCATAGAAATCGCCTTTCCCCATCGGGTAGGAGCCGAGAAGGCGGAACAGCCTCGTCTTCTCCTGCACATGCTCGAACGCCTGCGCAACTTTGTTCTGTGCCGGACTTCCAGCAACATCAAGATAGAACAAATACTCAAACGGCGTATTGGGGTCGGGACGTGATTCTATTTTCAATATGTCGATGTTACGGATGTAGAACAGGCCGAGAATCTTGAACAGAATGCCCGTCTCGTTCGATTGCGGAGCGAACACGATGCTGCTTTTTGCCTTCACGTTTCGCTTCGGTTGCAAGGGCCTTCTGCCGAGAACGAGAAATCGGGTGTAATTCTGCGCGCTGTTCGAGATATTCCGCTTCAGGATTTTCAATCCGTAGAGTTTCGCGGCAAGTTCACTTGCGATGGCGGTACACGAAAGGGTGTTTTCATCAACAAGCGATTTGGCGGCTCCGGCCGTGTCGAAAAAGGAAACCTGCTTGAGCTTTCTGTTTCGTGAGAGGAACGAACTGCATTGCGCCAACGCCATCGGATGCGAACGGACGTGCGTGATTTGTTTAAGGGAAGATGAGGGATGGCACATCAATACATGCTCGATGCGGAGATGCACCTCGCCGACGATGTGAAGTTTGCGGGCAAGAAGCAGATCGTAGTTCTGATGGATGCTTCCTGCAAGCGAGTTTTCTATAGGGATGATGCCCCGGTCGGCACGTTTGCGTTCGACGGCGGCAAATACGTCTTCAAATCGTTCGAGCGGCAGAGTTGTGCATCTGGCTGAGTAGAATTTTGTTGCAGCGACTTCGCTGTACGCCCCGTGAATCCCCTGAAACGCAACCCGCATGAGATGGTATGACGAGATGGAAAGAACGTTGATGAATTCGCATCAAAAGTAATCGATTTCTTTTACTTCATCAAGAGCATCTTGCGCGTCGCAGAGAAACTGCCCGTTGTGAGACGGTAGAAATACACTCCGCTCGGCAGGTTACCGGCCTCAAACTGTACAGAATGCGTACCAGCCTCTTTCAATTCATTTGTCAGCGTCACAACTTCTTTTCCCAACACATCAAACACCTTCAATGAAACAAATTCGCGATTGGCAATCCGAAATTCGATATTCGTTGTTGGATTGAACGGGTTGGGGTAATTCTGAAACAACTCAAACGCCTCTGCCCGAGTATGCGGCTGAGGTTGTACGCCGGTAAGGAATCTATAGAAGCCAATGGCAGTTCCATTTTCTCCGACTGCGCAACCCAGCCCCGCCGACTGTTCGCCTGTGAGGGAGAGATGATGCAGCTGAACAGTCCCTGCATATCCTTCATACTGAGTAATTGACCATGTCTCGCCGCTGTTCTGGCTGTTGTAAATATTCGTTCCTGATAGGGCCCAACATTCAGAAGGATACGTAAGTCCGGAAATCCCCATAACGGCCGCGGGGAGTGCTGATGCATACTTGGTCCAGCCAACCCCGCCGTCGGTGGTACGATACACCGAGCCATCGGCCGATCCGGCAAGCCCGTATAAATTGGGAAAGAAATGGATTGCCGTTATGCCCGAAGAGCCCGGTTGCAGAAATACTTTCGTCCAAGTCGATCCGCCATCGGTTGTTCGATACACTGCATTGTCGCTCGTGCCGAACCAGCCGCGGGTCGAGTCAATCCACGCGGCGGCGTTGTAAAACCCGCTCTCACCGGCTGTGGCAGGAAGTGGAGGTTGAATGTCGATCCAACTAATCCCGCCATTCGTTGTCTTCTTCAGTACCCAGAAACCGCTAACAGGGTCTCCGATTGCGTAACCTTTATTAGCGTTGACGAATCGGATTGACCTCCAAATGGTGGCGGTTGTGTCAACAACACTCCACGTTCTGCCCTCGTTTGTCGTTCTGCTGATTCTCGCACGACCGGACTGCATCACACTTCCTGCGACCGCGGTTCCGGGACCGAACTCTGAGCCACCTATCGTTATAGTCCGTACATCTCCTTCCAGAATACCGCATACTGTCCAGTGGATACCTATGTCGGTTGTTCTAATGACAATACCGTGTTTGCCGCCGGCCCAATATTCGGCAAAATATGGGGCATACCGTTTTGTTTGGACCGTATAGAGGGGGATATCCACCTCGCTCACATGAACTGTCCAGCCAATGTAGGGTCTGACGGTGAAGCTCTTCACATCGTACAGTGACGGATTTGATTTCTGCGAGACGCGGATGTGGCAACTGTCGTTGATGGACCATGAGATAGTCCAGTAGTAGCGTCCCCGGATAATCGATCGGGTGAACTCATCCTCTTCTTCCAGATCTGAGAGAGAACCGGGAGCTTGCAGATTCGAGGGAACGCCCGGCGTTATGAGATTCCAAGGCCCACCTATTCCCGATGTCGAATACTCGATTTTCACGGTGTCAACACCGAACGCCGTCCATTTTATCGGGTACGTGAAACCCATACTCCATTGCTCACCTCCTTTAGGGGAGATGAGTGTGAGACATTGTTGCGCAGAGGCTGTTTGAGTCGCCAGAATCAATATACAAGTAAGAGCAGCAAGTTGTTTTTTCATAGTAACTCCCCGGAGGCATGTTTTTCGGAATGCCTCCAATTTGCAGGCGTAGTAGGAATACGTCAATTGGAAATTGATTGAACTATTTGGAAAGAACGGCATATCAAGCGTCAGATGTACACCCAGCCGGTGCACGCAGGCGGGCGAAGACCTTGCAGGCACGCTGGGTTTACCTGACCAGCATCATTTTGCGTGACTGCATTTGTGAACCTGCCGAAAGCCGGTACACATACACGCCGCTTGAAAGCCCAGATGCATCGAACCGAACCGAATGTTCCTCCGCATTCTTTGCCTCATTCACTAAAGTCGCCACCTCCTGACCCAATATATCAAACACCTTCAATGAAACAAATCCGAAATTCGAAATCCGAAATTCGATAGTCGTACTCGGATTGAAAGGATTGGGGTAGTTCTGGCTCAATGAAAATGCGGTTGGTATTGATCGTCCATCTACGGGAACGGATGTGCTCACGTAATTGGTAATCTCCAACCACGTTTGGGATGTGCCGGTGCGTGTATCAGTCCAGATAGTCCAGGACTTGCCACCGAGGGCTGCAATTTCGCTGTTTGTGCTAGGGTAAAGCTGGCCGCCAGGGATGCCGATGCTTCCATAAGGCGACCGGACATCGCTGATGATCCACCGTTCCCACGAATTCCCTCCGTCGGTTGAGCGGGCAGCGTACCGGTTTGTCATGAAGTTTGTTCCGGCAGAATCCATACTTGAATAACTGACGATGATGTCTCCGTTTGTTTGATCAACCGCAATACCCGGAAGCCATTGTTGCTTCTCGGGAGAAATAGGATAACTACTTACCCGAATTGTGTCGCTCCACGTTGTCCCGCCATTGGTTGAGCGCCTTATGTAAACGTTGGACTGACCCAGACTCCGGTCGGGGTAGCAGATGTAAATCCATCCTCGTCGCGGGCTATTTGAACGGTCGACATCCATGTGTGGGAAGCTGTTGACTCGAGCGCCGTTGAATGCAGCCAAGCCGCCGTTGGAAATCCTCAAGCCTGATATCGGAAAGGCAACGGCGGGAGTACTGAACGTTGCCCCTGCATCCGTTGATCGTGTGAATCCGAGGCCGACCTCGGCCGTGCCCGTTGTGTAATGCGCCCACGTAACATTCACTTCGCCATTTGGGCCGACGGCGATGTACGCGCCCTGACCTCGATTTGAGCCTATGCCGAGAGATGTTCGTGCGCTCCACGTAACTCCATTATCCGTCGAGCGGGTGAAAACAACCGGTGATCCCGATACATTGAAATCAGTCCAAGCGGCGTACACGTTGTTAGGATATGTGCCCGAAGGATCTGCCGACGCATGAACGACATCGTTCAGTGTGCTGTTGAGCGGGTCGGCATTTGTGCGGGCACTCCACGTTGTCCCGAAGTCCGTTGTGCTGACGACATATATCCCGCCGGGATTACCGAGAGCGACATAATAGGCACGACCCCCGACATCAAAAAAACATACGGTGCCTCCATACGAATTGATTATCGGCGGTGGCGCTGATTCACTTCCGAACCATGTGTTGCCGCCATTGGTGCTGAAGGCCCAAACTCCAATACCCAAAACAGACATCAGGTTGTCACTGTTAGTCCAACTCACGGCCACCCGGGGATTGAATTGATGGCTTGTCGAGGGGAAGAGATGGACGTCGGGGTTGTTCTGCGGCTGTGCGTATGCCGTACACGCGACAAGCATTCCACAGAATGTGAGTCGAATGTTCATGATTATTCTTATTGAATGAGGATCATTTTCTTTGTCGAGACATACATTCCGGCCTCCAACCTGTAGTAATACACGCCGCTTGAGAGACCAGATGCATCGAACTGGACCGAATACTCACCGGCATTCTTGACCTCATCAACCAACGTGGCAATCTCCCGCCCCAACACATCAAACACCTTGAGAGTAAGGTGGTTGATGGTTGGCAGTTGATAGTTGATGGTCGTGCTCGGGTTAAACGGATTGGGGTAGTTCTGGTATAGTGTGAAACCGCCTTCGACATTCGGAACGTCTTCTACTGCTGTTACTTCCGCTCCAAGCCGGAGCAGCCAAACGTCATGTACACCTGCACCTCTTGAAAGAGTGTGTCCTGTTATGATATATCCCCCATCGGAAGTCCGGTCAAGAGAATGCGCAACATCCGAGGCGGTTCCACCGTAGGTTGCGCTCCATTTCAAAACGCCCGCGGAGTCTGTCCTGACAATCCACACATCATCACCCCCCGAACCGAACGAAAGCGTGTATCCGGCAACGATGTATCCTCCGTCGGCGGTTTGCTGCACGGCGTTGCCGTAATCCCTGCCGGTTCCGCCGAATGTTCTTGTCCACTGTTCGTTTCCTGCGCTGTCTGTTTTCACGAGCAACATGTCATCAAGTCCGGCTCCCGAGGAAGAGGTGTAGCCGGTCAGGATGTATCCTCCATCTGACGTTTGACGGGCGCTCAAGGCTCTGTCCACGTCTGTTCCGCCGAAGGCTTTGTTCCATGTTGCGTAACCCAGGGCATCGGTCTTTACGAGCCACGCGTTCCCTACTGCGCCGGGTCCGTAAGAGAATGTCCAGCCTGAAAGGATGAAGCCGCTGTCTGACGTTGCGGATACCGATCGGGCACCGTCGGAACCGAGGCCCCCGAGGGCACGGCTCCATGTTTCGTTGCCAGAGGCATTCGTCTTGATGAGCCAGGCGTCTCTGCCGCCGGTGGCGAAGGATGATGTAGCTCCGGCAACAAGAAATCCTCCGTCCGCTGTCTCAAGAACGCCGTAGGCTTCGTCATCCAGAGTTCCTCCGAACGTGCGTGTCCATTGGGCCGTTCCCACACTATCCGTTTTGATCAGAAAAACATCACTCCCGCCCATCCCGAATGATTTTGTGTAACCCGCTATGATATATCCCCCGTCGGTGGTTTGCTGCACGGCGTACGCCTCATCGTCATTATTTCCTCCGTATGTTTGGTTCCATTGCTCGGAGCCCGACGGAGAGACTTTGATGAGCCAAACATTGCGCCCGCTTGCTGTTCCAAACGAGCGTGTGTATCCGGCAATAATGTAGCCGCCATCCTGCGTTTGCCGGACTGCATGACCAATGTCGATGTTGGTTCCGCCAAATGTCCGTGTCCAGAGTGTGTCCGGAGATTGGGCGTTGAGAATCGGGAAATCCAACAAAATGATTGATAAGGAAATACCTGCTATGAAGGCCTTTCCTGAGATGAAGCGCAGGATGCTTGATTTCATGTGTGACACTTCATAACCCCTATTTTTGGAGAACAAATTTCTTTGTAATAGAATGGGCTCCCGCCGTTAACCGATAGAAGTAGGTGCCGCTCGCCAAACCGCTTGCCAAGCCATCTGCTACGAACCGGGCAGAATGTTCTCCGGGTCCTTTCACTTCATTGACCAGTGTTGCCACCTCTCTGCCGAGTACATCATACACCTTGAGTGTTACTTGGCTGATTGCTGAAAGGCGATAGCTGATTGACGTACCCGGATTAAAAGGGTTCGGATAGTTCTGGAACAGCGCAAAACCATCCGGAAGCAGGCCTGTTTCTGTCACCGAGACGGGAGTGGCAGGGAAGAACATCTCCAACGCATTATCAACGTGAGCCCGCCAGTTGCCCCAACTGTGTCCTTCATGATATTCGTTGTATTGGTAGATGTAGCCCTTCGTTTGCAGTATCGGGATGAAGTTGCGTACGAGGGGAATCAGTTGGGGAATATCGTACGTGCCGAGGTCGAGATAGAGTTTCAAATCCAATCGCGGATTATTCTGGAATCCTGAGGAAATCGAAGAGATGATGTTGCTCGACTGAGCGGCGACATTCCCGAACACATTCGAGTGATTGAGTCCGAGCCACAACGCAATGTTTCCTCCGTTTGATGCTCCGAGCGTCGCTCTGCTTTCAGGATGGCGTCGTGTTCTGTATCGCGCATCGATGTATGGCATCAACTCGTTTACGATGAACGAGGAGAATGCAACCATCTGATTACCCGCGTACTCAGCAGTCCGGTTTACCGGAGGGACAAACACGCCGATGACCGGCTTGATCCGATTGTGATGGATGAGATAGTCGAGAACGTTGTTTGCCTGGGCGAGCGTCACGTATTCGAGTCCGTCATGAAACACCATAACGCCGAAACTGTCGGATGATGCTTCATAGCCGGGCGGTGTGTAGATGCGGATTGTTCGTGAGTTGTTTAGATTGGTTGAAAAGAATGTCGTATCGCGCAGCGTTCCGTGCGGGATATTGGGATAGTAAATGATTTCCGGGGCCGGCACGTAATGAGGCAAGCGCAGCTCGGAGTTTGGTCCGAACCCGCCCGATACTGTAAACGGATTTCTGGGATCGAGTATCCACGTGCTGCCGTTGAGAACGAACTTGTAATCGAGTCGTGCATCCGGTTCATACGTTTCCGACCGGTACCACAAATCCGTTGTGGAAAGTCTCGTCATCGGCAGAGCGGAAATTGTCCAGTTGTTGGCGTCGCCCGGAACCGTGACAGAACTTGCGGATCCACGATAAACGAAATGCACGTTTGTTGTCCCTTCGATCAAAGGGAACGTTCCAACGGCATTCATGAAGCTATCCACGATTGCCGGGCGTTGACCTTCAGGCGCTGAACTGACTCGAAGGATGAAATCCTGAAACGTCTGGGCAAATGACGATACGGATAGGAATAACAGGTTTAGTAGAATGGCAAATCTCATCTTTCACTTCGCTCCTTTCATGAAAACAATCAAGCCATGTCACAATCTACCAAAATCCCGACAGGCAGACAAGATTGCTTTGACGTTGCTCCTCCGTTCCTCCATTCGTATATTGAGAGTAGTTTTCAATCACAATTCCTGAATGAACCAATGCAGTGTAAATCGTGTGGCAGCGAGTTGTCCGGATCGCCGAAGTTCTGTCCTGTGTGCGGGACGAGCATTCTATTTGACACAGACATCTCCGGACGCAACAAAGCAACGGATAAAGTATCCGTCCGCAAAGTCGGATTATTTGTTGTTCTACCTGTAGTTGTGGCGGGTATTCTGATTTTTGCCTGGTATCTCGCCCCTTCTGTTCATGCCGTTATCAAAAATCAGCCTGTTGTCACAAATCCGGTTACTTACGATTCAAACCCCGTGCAAATGTCCACTGTATCCTTTGAAGTAGAAGGAGGTGACCTTGTGTTCTCACTTCCTCAACTCATTCAACACCGGCTGATACGATTCGAGTACACGGGCGGACAGACGCCACGCACCGTCATGGCGTACGTCGCGCCGACCGGACAACTGGTAACAGCAATCAGCATGAGTGAACACTGCGGCTCGACGGAGTTCACGATCAAAGACAACAAGATTTTCTGTGCACGATGCGCGTCAAACTGGGACATGATGACGATGGAGGCGTATGCATGTTGTGCAAAGTACTTTCCCGATCCGATACCAAGTAGAGTTGTTGGAGAGAAGGTGCTTGTTTCCAAGACGATTGTTGAAAGGTGGACGGGAAGATTGTAATTACTGTCGGATGTTGAATAAAGAAGATGTGCTGTTCTACGAACATCGGTAAAGGGAATCGGAGAGTCTGAACCGCTTTCTCCGAACCTCTCACACTGCTGTGCCCGCTTCCTTTCTCCATGCTGCCGGCTTAAAATCTTTCGCGTGATGTGAACGCCTGTGCGAAACCGGGGCAATCATGATGATCTCTTATGCTGTCTGCTTCTCTGACAACATCATTCGGCACATTGTGCTCACAAGAGTGAGCAGCGTTTTTGTGACATGAAGCAACTATTCCGTGCTGCGACTACGCCGCGCCATGACGACAAGTGAAATTCGTGATTTTGTGTCAGATGGGGTGGATCATCTTCGCAGTCATAGTTGTGAGTCGCAAAAATGTGTGTGTGACCGTGATTGAAGTCATTCTGGTAACTTCTTCAATTTACCATATTGATTTGGAGATGCTTCACATTTATCTTCTGATGAGAGCATTCAATCCATCATCAACCACTAAAAGCAAGGGGGTAAAAATGAAGAGTAACCGATTGGTCACAGGTGGGAACCTCTTGGTTATGCTTTGTTTTCTGTTTGTGCCGAGGGTGAATTCCCAGACTTGGGCTCCGCAGATAACCGGCGTTCCTTCGAATTTTTCTGCCGTGAATTTTCTGGATAACCAGGTTGGGTTTCTCAGTGGTTCATCCGGCGTCATCTTCAAGACAATTGATGCGGGTGCGAATTGGGTTTTGCAATCGTCGGGCACGGGGGCAGATCTTAATGATGGATTTTTCCTGAGTGCAACAACGGGTTGGGTAGTTGGCCAGAACGGACTTATCATGAAGACTGTCGATGGAGGGAACACGTGGAACACACAAGCCAGCGGCACAACCGCTGCGTTGAAGTTTGTTTTTTTTAAGGACGCGCAGCATGGCTGGGCTGGCGGTGAAAACGGAACGATTGCAAGAACAACAAATGGAGGCACGATCTGGCATTTGCAACCATCTCCAACGAATGCCACTATCACGAGCGGATTCTTCCCGACTCTTCTGGAGAATTATCTTACCTGTGACAATGGTGTCATGTTGCGTTCCGTGGATGGTGGCGTAAACTGGCAACCGCAATTCATGAACTACCCTTACAATTTAAGATCGGTTTTCTTCCTCTCTTCGGCCATGGGATGGGCGGTGGGTGCGAATGGCCTTCTCAAAAAGACTCATGATGGCGGGACTGTTTGGTACATTCATGATGTCGGAACAACGCAGCAACTGAATGCAGTCTTTTTCGTCAACGCCGATACCGGCTGGATTGCCGGAGACGGCGGGCTCATCAAGATGTCGACAAACGGAGGGCAGTCGTGGTTCACACAGGCATCGGGTACGACAAATAATCTCCGTTCGCTGTACTTCTGCAACAGTCATCATGGTTATGCAGCAGGCGACAACAACACGATTCTGGAGTACTCGCTAATTCACGCGGTTCCCGTCCAGCTTGCGAACTTCACTGCCGCAGTAGTGGCGAATAGTACTGTCAGACTGAACTGGACGACAATAAGCGAAATCAACAACTACGGGTTTGAAGTTGAGCGTGCACCCGAAGTGCCGCAGGGCTTCGTCACGTTGCCGGGAAGTTTCATACCGGGTCACGGAACCACGAACGAGCCGCGTCATTATACGTACACGGATAATGCCGCTCCAAACGGGCGCCTGTACTACAGGTTGAAGCAAATGGATCTTGACGGCACAGTCCATTATACCGATCCGGTTTCGGTTGATGTACTGACGGGCGTGGGCGAAGGTTCGCATCCGGTCGCGTATGTTCTGAAGCAGAACTATCCCAACCCGTTCAACCCTTCAACAACTATTGAGTTCGAAATCCCGGCCTCGGGTTTTGTTACATTGAACCTGTACGATATTTTGGGTCGCGAGGTGTCATCACTGGTTGGTGAATACATGAGCGCCGGCAGATATGCGAAGAACTTCTCTGCAGCCGGACTGGCAAGCGGCGTCTATTGGTACAAGTTGACGGCCGGTAGTTTCTCGGAAACGAAGAAACTCATCCTCTCCAAATAAGTAGTACCGCGTAAAGGGAAGTCTTTAGAAGGCGGGCAGCAAATGCCCGCCTTTTTATTTGATTCACAGCGGTTTTTTCTCTACACTCTTGCAGAGTTTGTGACATGAAGTTCTTTGACTTTAAGAGGTGAGACGTATGATCCTTCGATGTGATATCGTCATCAAAGTCCTTTCCTCGATACTTATTGCGTACGTTGCTCAGGCCGCTCCAGGCGTCCTAAGTGTCTCGCCTTCGTCACAATCACTCACAGCAGCCCGCAATTCTCCCGTCACCATTTCGTTTAATGTTCCGCTCGACCCGACAAGCGTGAATGCCTCAACAGTGAGCCTGTTTGGACGATGGACAGGCGTTGTAACAGGTTCTCTCACTCTCGAAGAAAATAATACCCGCATTCGCTTCATACCCTCGACACTTTTTGCCGCCGGCGATATGATATTGGTAACCGTTTCCAAGGGAATCAGAGATCAATCGGGCAGCAATATGGTGAACGGTTATTCATGGCAGTTCTGGATCCAAACGTTGCCCGGCAATATCAATCTCACCGAAATCGGAAGGGTGAACATCCGTCGTCCGGGCGAAGGCCGTATTCAGGCCTACGGCGCCCACGGTTGTGATTTGAACAAGGACGGGTTTTCGGATTTCTTCGTTCCCAATGAAATCACAAATGATTGCCGCGTGTTTCTCAACAACGGACAGGGCGGCTATTCTTCTTTTGCCGTTCATCCAATACCAAGCGGTTCAAGGCCCAGCACGAATGATTGCGCCGACTTCAATATGGATGGCAACCCCGACGTGGCAGTAGGGAATTCAACCGGAGACAGCGTTACGATTTTCCTTGGTGATGGACTTGGTGGATTTCTTTCGGTAAGAAACTATCGCGCAGCGGGCGGGATACGCGGACTCTCCGTCGGCGACCTGAACGGAGACGGGTATGCCGATATTGTGACAGCAAACCGATCAGGAAACAACATCGCCGTTCTGCTTAATAACGGCGACGGAACGTTTGCTCCGAGGGCATTGATCGAAGCGAACGGCAGCGCCGAAACGGCTTGTGCATTGGCAGATGCAAATGGCGACGGGATTCTCGACCTCTTCGTCGGTGCGTATGCGAGCAGCGAGATTATTCTCCTGCTCGGAAACGGCACCGGCGGATTTACGTTCTCAAGCAAAGTAGCGGCAGGCGGCAACGGCCCGTGGATGATTGCTGTTGGCGATATGAATGGAGACGGAAAGGTGGATGTTGTTTCGGCCAACTCGTCATCCAACAATTGTTCGATCGTTTTTGGGGATGGATTGGGAGGGCTTTCGGCGGCGGTTGCCTACCCAACGGGAGGATTTCCGATTGCCATCGATGTGGGAGATATTGACGGAGACGGTGATCTGGATTTAGTAACAAGCAACTACTCGGGGCGAAACTGGTCTGTCTTCGAAAATACAGGAAACGGAGTTCTGGTAAGCAGGGGAACTCTGCCTGCCGCGATTGCGGGTTCATGTGCAACGCTGCACGACAGAGACAATGACGGCGATCTGGATATGACAGGAATTGATGAAGAAGCCGATCTCATATTCCTTTTTGAGAATTCTCCGGCTGTCTCAGTTCATGAATCCCCATCGCGGCCATCAGGCTTTGCGTTGTTGTCCAATTACCCCAATCCATTCAATCCGGAAACAGAGATAGTCTTCGATGTACCGATTGCCGCATCGGTGAACATCACCGTGTACGACCTTCGCGGAAGCCAGATAAAGGCTCTTCTAAACGAAAGCCGGTCTGCCGGCCGGTATTCTGTTCGCTGGAACGGCAGGAGCGACTCGGGCACCGAGGTTGCAGGCGGCATCTATCTGTGCGCAATGACGGCAAAGTCAATGGACCTTCCTGCCTTCAGCGCTGTCACGAAGTTGGTGTTAGTCAGGTGAGTTGTGGAAAAGGTGACCGCCTTTGTCATATTTGTTCCCCCATGTAGTAATCATTTCTCATTATTGGGAAGTTGTCTCCGGTAGCTGATGCCCGGCATTCAACTTTACTGCCTAATTCCTCGCTTTTCCGCAGTTTAGAGCCTCGCAACTTGGCACATAACATGAACTCAACAGGGAGGAGTATTCCACCAACGCCGGAGTAGTACATGCAAATTACACGCACGATAGCGTTCCGGCTCTTTCTCATAATCGTCTCGGCTCAGACAATCGTGCTGGGGGTGCTGACGTACGCCGTGGTCAGCATTCAGCATTCGCAGTTGATGGAGCATGTTGAGCTCAGCGCGCAACGGGTAAGCGACATCATTGCGCGTTCAACGCGCCACAGCATGTTGCTGAACAGAAAAGAAGATGTTCAACACATTGTCTCGGCTGTGGGCGGCGAGCCGGGAATCGAGGGAATCCGGATCTACAACAAAGCAGGTGAAGTGATCTTTGCCACAACGCTTCCGGATATCCATACCGTCGTTGACTTGAATGCGGAAGCGTGTGTCAGTTGCCATCCGAACCAGCAGTTGCAGACCCCGCATCCGCCGCAAGAAAAACTCTCACGTCTCTTCACCAATCCCAACGGACAACGGGTACTCGGATTTATCACGCCGATAAGTAACGAGAAACAATGCTCGGAGGCCGATTGTCATGCTCATCCTGCGAACAAAACCATTCTCGGTGTATTGGATGTAAAGATGTCGCTGGTACAGGTGGACCAGAGGCTTGAGGCAAACAAGAAAAACTTTCTCTTGCTTAGTCTGGGAGCAACGTTGATTGTGGCCCTTGCCTCCGGAGGTTTCATCTGGCTCGTTATCAAGCGACCCGTACAGAAGCTTGTTAACGGTATGCAGATGGTATCATCGGGTAACCTTGAACACCGCCTTGCTCTGCGCTCGCAGGATGAATTCGGACTGCTGGCAACGACATTCAACAAGATGTCGGAAGAACTCGAACGGGCAAGCGACGAGCTGACGTCGTGGTCGAACACGCTCGAACTAAAAGTGAAGGAAAAAACCGCCGATCTTGAAAAAGCCCACCGGCAACTGATGCGGGTGGAGAAACTTGCATCGCTCGGCAATCTCTCGTCGAGTGTCGCTCACGAATTGAATAATCCTCTTGAAGGCATTCTGACATTCTCGAAACTTCTCATCAAGAGAATCAAGAAATCGGCCCTTTCCGAAAATGAAAAGAAGAACTACTGCAATGAGTTGCAGCTCATGGCTGACGAAGCACAACGATGCGGAAATATCGTCAAGAACTTGCTCGTATTTGCCCGGCAGTCAAGCGTCTCGATACAAACAGCCCATCTGTCACACATTGTCGATCGATGCGTTCTCCTCATGTCGCATCATGCGAAGATACAGGGAGTGTCGTTGATCAAGGATGAGATGAAGGGTGATGACACTGTGGAATGCGACGCGAATCAACTTCAGCAGGCAGTGCTTGCCCTGATTGGCAATGCGGTTGAAGCAATCACGAGCGCTCATCCTGATGAGAATTCAGAAGGCAAAGTGGAAATCAGTCTCGACGGTACGCATCCCGATCAGGTTGTGATCCGCGTGCATGACAACGGAATCGGGATGACAGATGAAGTCAAGGCACATATTTTTGAACCATTCTTCACAACAAAATCGGAAGGCAAGGGTGTGGGGCTGGGGCTTTCGATTCTCTACGGCATTATCCAGCGTCACCATGGAAATGTGGAAGTGGAATCGGAAACCGGAAAAGGATCCACCTTTACCCTGATTCTGCCGCGGAAACAACCCGCCAAGGTCCGTGAAGAACGAACAACACCAATCGAAGGAGTTGGTCATGGATAAACGTGAAACCGGAATTCTTGTTGTCGATGATGAATTGATAGTACGTGAATCGCTGACGAAATGGTTCCGCGAAGACGGATTCCGTTCCGAAGCGGCGGAAAACGCCGCCGCCGCGCTGCGCAAGCTGCAAAACAGCAACTGGGATATTGCCCTGGTTGACATCAAGATGCCCGGCATGGACGGCATTGAATTGTTGCAGCGTATGAAGGAGTTGAAGCCGGATATGTCGGTTATTATTATCACGGCGTTTGCCAGTGTTGATACGGCCGTGAAGGCTTTGAAGATAGGCGCGTATGACTACATCACCAAACCTATTGATCCGGATTATCTTGATCACCTCATCTCGAAAGCGTTGAATGAGAGAAATCTGCTTCGTGAAAACCTGAAGCTGAAGGATGTCGTCAGCGAGCTTTCCGAGCAGGATGAAATCATCGGTGAGTCGCCCGAAATGCAAAAGGTGATGGAGTTGGTGAAGACGGTTGCGCCGACTGACACCACCGTCATGATCCGCGGCGAAAGCGGAACGGGGAAGGAACTTGTGGCGCGGGCGATTCACAATCACAGCACGAGAAAGTTCTTCCCTATTGTCACGGTGAATTGCGGCGCTTTGACCGAAACGTTGCTGGAGAGTGAACTGTTCGGCCATGAAAAGGGGGCCTTCACCGGTGCGCAGTACCGGCGCAAGGGGAAAGTTGAGCTTGCAGACGGAGGAACCCTCTTTCTTGATGAGATCGGGAATATCAGCCCGAAAACGCAAATGGATTTGCTGCGTGTTATTGAAACGAAACAGTTCATGAGGGTGGGGGGAAGTGAGATCATCCGCTCGGATTTTCGCATTATTTGCGCGACCAACCGCGACCTCGAAGTGGCCGTGAAAGATGGAAGCTTCCGGGAAGATTTGTACTACCGGCTCAACGTTTTTACGATTCCCTTGCCGCCGTTGCGGGCACGGAAGGGTGATGTTGCCAAACTCGCACACTACTTCCTTGAGAAATACTCGAAGGCAATGGGCAAGCCGAAACACGGGTTCACTGCTGATGCGATGCACGCGTTGAAAGCATACGATTGGCCGGGTAACGTTCGCGAGCTGGAGAATGCCATCGAGCGGGCGGTTGTAATTAGTGCGTGCCCCACTATCGAAAAGCATGATCTTCCCATGCAAACCCGTTCAACTCAGCAGGCGAACGGCAAACGCCTTGAGGATATTGAGAAGAAGCACATTGAGGAAATCCTTAACGAAACCGGCTGGAATATCAGCCGCAGCGCCGGGATCCTCGATATCGACAGGGTAACCCTCTACCACAAAATTGAGAAATTCGGCCTGAAGCGGAATCAATGAGAGCAATCCATCTGCTTCCCGTCGGCGATGTGAAGCACGAGTTGATGGTTGATCTGAAGAACCGGTTGCAGATTACCTTTCATGCCGATGCGCTGATTCTGAATTCCGGTTTCGACGCCCGGCAGTTCTATGACGAACAACGCGGGCAATACAATTCCACCTCAATAATTCGTTATTTGAAGGAAACAACCGGCGGGCACGTCGGGAAACGCAGCAAAGCGTATCTCGCAATCACCTCGCATGATTTGTTCATTCCGATTCTGACATATGTGTTCGGGGAGGCGGAATTGGCTGGCGGGGTTGCTGTCGCTTCATACTATCGCCTGCAAAATGAACTCTACGGGCTTCAACCCGACAAGCAACTTCTGATCGACCGGTTGACCAAAGAAGCAATTCATGAACTCGGGCACGCTTTCGGACTCGTGCATTGCCAAACGCAGGAATGTGTCATGCACACATCAACGTATGTCGAAGATATTGATTTGAAGACTGACGCCTTTTGCCGGGTATGTTCCACACTCCTCAAAAACTATCGCTGAAGGAGTCCCGGCAAAGTTGAACCATCCCTAACTTCTTCCGTAGAATTCCTCTCCTTCAACATTTTCACCGCGAGTCGCAACAGTTGACGCGGCCAACTCTTGATTCGATTGTGCCAGATTGGAGATCTTCGCAATCACATCAGTTGGTTCGTGCGGTACGCCGTCGACACCCGTCATGGACTCGTGTACGATCTTCTGTGCCTGATAGGCTTTGATATCGTTGATGGTCTTGTGAACACGTTGAAGGGACGAGTCAATTCGATCGAGCCAACCGGTGGTGTCCGGATCGTTCTCGTACTTGCGGTAGAGGGTTTGAGAACTGACCGAAATGATTGCAAGGGGATTGTTGATGTTGTCTTGCAACAACGAAGTGATTTCGTCGAGAACCTGCAATTTCGTCCGCTGGCGGTCGAATTCAAGCTGGACCTTCTGCCGGTATTCTTCCTGCTCGCGGACTTGCTTCCGGTATTTCTGTAATTGGATGACGACAACTGCCGTGATCCACAGGAGAATCATCGAATCGAATTGCAGCACGAAATCGAAAAACCCCGTCGTCGATTCTCTGCTCCGCAAGAAATTGTATGAACTGAGCAGAAAGTAGAGATAGATGACAACTCCGGAAACGATAATCGAGTACTTGTCGATGAAGACAAGAAATCTCGTGTGAGCGCTTGCCATGTGTGATTCATATTTCCCCCCCTTTTTGAATTGCGCCAACAGCTCCTTGATCATGGAATGCCTCATTAATGTAACACGTTGTCGATGCTGCAAATATAGCAATGGTGAGAAGAAGAAACAACGATTGCGGCGTGAATCTCGAACAGGGAATGTGAAAGGGCTACTTAGTTTGTTTTTGTTGAAGTGTAGCGTCCCAACCAGCCGGCAGCGTGAAGATGATTAGTTTATCGCGGAGATGAACAACCAGTGAATCGGGCGTCGGCGTCTCGGCAACAATCTGAGCAAGGGCTTGTTCGTCGAGAAGATGATCGAGATAGAGTGTGATGTGAGTTGTGTTGCCGATCTGCTCGACGCGGGCTGGAACATTCTGTGAACCGACCGCCTGTTGGTGAACCTGCGCGGGAGGCAGTGTCTGAATTGGTTGCTGTCTGAATCGGAATTCCATTGACTGTAATCTTGTACGATGTGTCGGATCAGGTTTGGCCACACGTTTTGCAGCCGCATCAAGTTGGCGTGTTTTGTTCTGTTCTGCTGGTGACTCAACATGTGCCGGTTCAGCATTGCTAACCATTGTCTTTGGACGCGGAACTGCAATGCCCTGCAGCCATACTCCGCCTTCGCCCGCCACAACACCGCCCGACTCCACCATTGCAAGATCGCTTTCACCGGAAGTCGCTACCCGACCGGCGCGGGCCTGCATTTGCAGGCTCTTTGATTCAGCAGCGATTTGCTTTTCATCCTTACTTGTCTTCTCAATGGCTGTGGAGGGAGGTTTCGCGGCTATCGCAGGTCGTGCCGGCTCGCTTTCCTTATCGCGCAGCGTGCGAGGTTCGGCCCCGGATTGTGGTTGAGATTGAAGTTCAGGCGGCTTGTCCGAAGGCGAAGTACTTTCTGTGAGCGCTGAATCGGAGGCTGAAGGAAGAACCACCACAACGTCCGTGGAAATCTCAAGCGACTGAAACCAACGATTGTAGATTCCGACGCTTGTAATAATCACAACTAACGCGGCCGCGCTGATGATGTGAACCCACGGAGTTCTCGTCTCCGGCAGAGTCCCGACCTTTTGCTTCAGTCGCGCCTTGAATGCCTCACGCCCGCTCCGACGGATTCCTGCGATAAGCAACTGTTCACGACGAACAGCCTTCTTGCACACTTCACAAATACGAAGGTGATCTTCGAGTTCGTTGCGTTCTTCGGGATTGAGTTCGTTCAGAATGAAACGCTCGATCAATTCGCCATCATCGGTCCAATGGGTCTCGTCTGTTTGCATTACATTCTGCTTTCAACAATCTTTTGCAGCGCTTTCTTGCATTGGTATTTTTTCGACTTTGCGGTTTGCGCATTTGCAAAGTTCAATGCCGCGGCAATCTGCTCCATCGTCTTTTCCTCCCAATAGAAAAGGACAAGCAGGGACTTGCATGGCTCGCCCAGTTCGTCGAGAGCTTCATGTACAATCCTCGCTTCCTCACTTTCCACCATAATGTCCAAGGCCGAGGCTGATTCAATGTGTCCGGTAGATTCCTCTATATCAGCGGGTGATTCACGGCGCAGCCGGGCCAGCCGTCGCAGCCACAGATTTTTGACCGTGGCGTAGATGAACGTGCCCAAACGTGCATTGTGTTCATACCTGTTTGTTCGAACGCGTTCCCAGAGAATAATCAAGGCTTCCTGCAGCAAATCTTCGGCATCATCATGACTGCCGTTGTTACGAGTGACGAATGAAAGTATCGGCCTTCTGTTCGCCTCATACAACATCACGAGTCCCTCGTCATCGCCTTTGCGAATCAGGTCGAGAATCTTTGCATCGGAATTGAGGAACAAGAAGGACGAAGCCATTTACCTTTCAACTGTTAATGTCATAAATGGAAGCAAGGTGAACAGAAAAAGATAATAATTCCCAGCATAAGTTCCTTCATTAGGACACCGGAAGCCGTCACAGTTCAATCTTATCAAGGAGTTCTTCATGAAACACATACTTGCAGTCTTCGCAGTTCTCACAACATTCATCGGCGATGGGAGTGCCCAACGGGGCAGCGCCGTTGCCATTGGTGAGCGTACATCGGTTGATTTGACCATCTACAATCAGAATCTCTCGCTCATTCGTGAAGAGCGAACGTTCAGTTTGGCGAGAGGCGTCAGCAGTGTTACCGTTCCCGACATTCCCTCAACAATTGACGGCACGTCCGTGCACTTCGTCAGCATGACGGATGCTTCGGCCGTCAAAGTGTTGGAGCAAAACTATCAGTTTGACCTTGTGAATCAAGGAAAACTTATGGAGAAATACCTCGGAAAGAATATCGAATTTGTGAGATTGGATGAAGCGACAAAGAAAGAGTATACCATAGTCGGCAAGCTTCTTGCCTCCGGCCATCCGACCAATTACGGCAATGTGAGCTACTCGGGAGGAATGATTGCGGAAATCAACGGCAAGATAGAAATCAATCCTACGGGGAGAGTTATTCTCCCAAGTTTACCGGAGGGATTGATTCTCAAGCCGCAGCTTGAGTGGCTCGTGTCGAATACGAAGGAAGGGAATCACAAGACTGAACTGAGCTACCTTGCGGGGCAGCTTTCCTGGTCGAGCAACTATGTTGCTGTGCTTGACAAGAATGATGCACGAATCGATCTGACCGGCTGGGTCACATTGACAAACAATTCCGGTACGTCGTTCAAGAATGCCGGATTGAAGTTGGTTGCAGGAGATGTGAATATTGTCCGTGATCAGTTTGCACAGGAAGGGAGAATGATGAAGAGTATGACAATGGCAGACGCAGCCCAGCCCCAATTTGCACAATCCGAACTGTTCGAGTACAAGTTGTACTCACTTCAGCGCAAAACCGATCTCAACAACAATGAAACGAAGCAGATTGAACTGACGTCGGGCAAGAACGTCAATGCAAAGAAAGTCTTCATCTATGACGGGCTTGCGGGCCAATGGCGCTATTGGGCGAACAACTATTCGTACCGCGGGCAGGGAAGTTTCGGGCAACAATCCAACACGAAGGTTGGTGTGTATGTAACGTTCCGGAATGATTCGAAGTCGGGACTCGGCATTGCGTTGCCGAAAGGAAAGGTACGTGTCTACAAGAAAGATGATGATGGCAAGGAACAATTCATCGGCGAGGACCAGATCGATCACACACCAAAGGATGAAGAACTGCGGCTATACCTGGGAAATGCTTTCGACATCGTTGGCGAGCGGGCGCAAAAGGATTTCAAATCCATCTCCAGCGGCAAAGTTGTGGAAGAGACGATTGAAATCAAAGTCCGGAACCATAAGAACGAATCAGTTCAAGTACAGGTATATGAACATCCTTGGCGATGGAGTCAATGGGAGATTGTCTCGTCAAATTCCGCTTGGGAAAAAGTAGATCAATCAACGCTGAAGTTTCCTGTGAAGATCGGGAAAGATGGGGAAAAAGTAGTGAGCTACACGATTCGGTATTCTTGGTAGAAGATCTGAAAAGCAGGTATTGACTTTCAACAAAACTACAGGGAGGCAAAAATGAAGACTTCAGTTGGATATATCGTGGTGGCTCTTATGATGGCCGTCTCAACATTGGCAGTAGCGATGCCATCAAGCAAGCCGACAATTTCAGTAGAGGGGAAACTCAACTGCCCGTATATCAGTTCGAGCGGAGGTACGGCGTACCTGCAGATCATCCTCACAACATCCGGCTTTGAAAGACCATCACGTGAGCGACGTCCGATGAATCTCTCCGTCGTTCTCGACAGAAGCGGGTCAATGTCCGACCAACGAAAGATGGAGTATGCAAAGGCGGCACTTGCGAAACTCATCGATCAGCTTGAACGGGATGACATCTTCTCGCTTGTTGTCTATGATGATGTGGTGGATCTACTACACCCGGCTCAACAGGTCGGCAGCAGCAAGAATCGTCTGAAGCAACTTGTGAGCGACATCTATCCTCGTAACAGCACAAATCTTGGCGGAGGCATGATCGAGGGTTTGAAGCAGGTTGAAAAAAATGTGGGGAAGGAATACGTCAACCGGGTTATCCTTCTTTCCGACGGACTTGCAAACCAGGGAATCACCAGCCCGATTGAATTGAACCACATTGCAAAACGGCATCGGGAACGATCCATCTCGCTTACAACAATGGGAGTCGGGCTGGATTACAACGAGAACCTGATGATAGGCTTGGCAGAAAGTGGTGGTGGTAACTACTACTTTATCGAAAGTCCTTCCCAGCTTGCTTCTATGATGAATCGGGAGTTCAAGTCCGCATCTTCGATTGTTGCACAAAATGTTTCCATCGAACTGCAACTCGGCAAGGATGTGCGTCTTCTTGACGTTATCGGCTGTGAAACTGTATCCGACCGAAACGCGTACCGCATACCGATCGGCGATGTCTACGCCAATGACATACGGGAAATCACTGTTGAGTTGAGCGTTCCGAAAGGAAGCGGAACGGCTACGGTGGCTACAGGCAAGGTTTGCTACGAATCTTCACGCATCTCGTCTCGTCCGTCGTTCGCTGCATCCGTCATGTACACGTCGGATCTGGTTTTGATAGACAGGAATCGCGACATGGAAATTCAGGCGAAAGCTGATATCGCGGTTTCGACGAGAGATGTTGAACGGGCGATGAAGGCCCTGGATGAAGGAAGGATGGAAGAGGCGCAGGCCCAATTACAGTCTGCAAAGGCATTTCTTGGGTCATCGCCGGCTGCGGCAAGCAGCGGTGCAGGGGGGGATGCAATCCGGGCGCAAGCGGATCGTCTCAACTCGTATGAAGCAACGCTTCGCAACTCCGACATAGAGGCAAGTCAAGTCAAGAAGGCCATCCAATACGAAAACTATAGAGTGCAGAAAAAGAAGTAGAGTCGGTTCAAGCCGGCCTCAGAAAAAACAATCAGCCTCCGGCTTCGGTGGAAGTCGGAGGCTGTGCGCATTGGTGGTTGGATCTACCGCTGGAGAGATTCGGCAGAAGTCAGGAGTTGTGACTCGCCCACAATCTTTTGTGTTTCGTACGTCTTGATGTCGTTCACGGTTGAGCGTACGCGGGCAAGGGCGAAGTCAATATGGTCCACCCACGATCGCGTCTCGGGATCTTCGTTGAATTTTGTGCGAAGGTTCTGCGTTGTGGTCGAAACAACGGCAATAGGTTTGTTGATGCTTTCCTGGAACAACAGCGTTACCTCGTCCAGCAGTTTGAGTTTTGCCCGTTGCCGCTCCAGTTCCACCTGCACCATTTTCTGATTTTGTTCCTGCTCGCTGCTGAGTATTCGGTACCTCTGTAATTTCACGACGACGAATGCAATAATCCACATAAGGATCAGTGAATCAAACTGGAGCACGAAATCGAAGAAGGTCCTCTTTGTGCTTGCACTTCCCATCAAGTCGATTGACGTGAGAAGAAAATAGCTGTAAATGACAAGGGCCGAGACAAGAATTGAGTACTTGTCGAGAAATTGCAGAGTTGCATTCCAAAGAGATTTCATGGGTTTTATTCTGTTATAATCTGAAGTGAATCATTGTGTGTTTCTGAACTCTGTGACCGTGTCTGCGCGGGAGATGGTGCGGCGGATGCGCCCTCGTTCACGCGTGATACCGCACTGTTGTGAGCAGGAAGCGAGATTGATGCATTGCTGCTCTCGGCTCCGGCATCTCCCTGCTCCGAAACGACAAGGTACGATGCCACAATTGCCAGAACAATCAGGATTGCGGATGTAATGAAGAAGCGCGATATCTTGCTTCTCTTCTCTGTACTGTCTGGAATCTCTGACCGGGGCGAAGAGGTATGAGTTCGGTGTTCCGAAGCAAAGGATGCCTGTGCAGCTTGTGACTTTGCAAGAATGTCATCAAAATCAGGCTCCATCATTGTCACCATTTCGTCGAGCGAAATGACAGGGGGGGCGAGCTTCTTTTCTTCCGGCAGTTGCTGCACTGTGTCGGCGGGAACTGCCGTGCCTGTGTTGCCCCCGGGTTGCGGTGCAGAGCGTAGCTGCAGCAGGTACAGCTCCTCCAACTTCTGAATGTACTGATGTGCCGAACTATCGGAAGGGTCAAGCAATTGAATGCGCCGGACTTCCGAAAGGGCGTTGTCGAAATCCCCTTTCTTCATCAGATTATCTGCATGAGCGAAGTATTGCAGTTTCAGCGATTCAATCGCCTTCTCCCTGTCAGTTTTGCCCGAAGGTTTCTGCGGAACGAATTGCGGACGCATCTTCGGTCCGCTTTGAATTGATTCGATAGCGCGGTCAAGCAACGGCCCAAGGGATGAGCGGATGGTCGAGGCATCGCTCGCTTGGGCAGCGTCCGCGTCCTGCAGACGTACGAGTTGTGTTTCGAGTCCCGCAATGAAGATGTTTCTGGGAGCAACGGTTCTCATTGTACGAATGCGTTCGAGCGATTCCGCAAGGAGGTTCTGATCAATAAGAGTACGAATCTCAGCAAGCTGCGGAACGAGGAGATTCAGTGAAGTCTGCTGTTCTTGTGGGGAAACTGTATTCATCTCAATCTCTTTCACGAATATTACGCCCGGGCTGCGCGATTGTTTTTGTACACGAGCTTAAGCGGCGACACGGCAGTTCGTTGTTGAGCCTGGCGTACATTACTTTCCATTTGTCGTGCCTCCGCACTCGTCGGATTAATCAGATACGCTTGAGCGAGTTCATCGAGGGCCCGGTTGAATTGGCCGAGCTTTGCAAACTCCTCTGCCGCGATAACGTGCATCTGTACCGTCACTGACTTTTGCACACTCTGTCGTTCATCCTCTTCACGCATCCGGGCGTGTTCAAGGCGCGATTGTGTGTCCCACATTTCCTTCTCAAGTTTTTTAAGTTCTTCATTACTTGGTGCAAGTAGAAGTCCGAGGGCGATTTCGCTGGCCGCCTCTGCCACGCGATCGAAACGAAGCAGTTGCCTGGCGTTCCGAATGTGCTCGTTTACAGTTGTTGTGTGGCACTCAAAGAGTTGCAGTTCCTGCCACGAGTTGTATGCCGCCGCGATTTCCTCCCGGAGGGCAATGAGTTCACGGTCGGCAGGAAACTCGTCCAGCGCAGCTTGTATCTCCTCCAGCGCCTTGTTGAACTCCGTCTTTACGAATCGTTCGCGAATTCTGTTGACATAGTTCCGAAGACGCTGCTCACGATTGAGCGTACCCTGTACTTCTATCTGCTCGAGAATGGCGCTGCGCAGCCACAGCAGTTCCGGATGATTTCCCTCTATCGCCAGCCCGGTATCAACTTCTTCCAATGCTTCGGCAAATCGCTTTCGTTCGAAGTACCTTTTGGCCACCAGGAGGACTGCATTGACGGAAGCCGAGGTTTGAAGCGGAGATACGGTCCGTCGTGTACTGACTTTCTGCTGAAGTCGCTGCTCAAGCTCCTGGGCTTCCTCCGCAAAGGGGTTCGCAAGCAGGGCCTGTGTTATCTCAGCCATCGCTGTGTCGTACATCTGCTGAGCGAAGAGTTGTTGCGCCTTTGCGAGATGCAGGTCGTACATGGTGCTCGACAGCGGAGCGACATCACTTTTTGCTTCATGAAATTGAAGTCCCGCCGGCCCGATCGTATTAAGCCGCTTATCTTCGAGCAACTCGCCAAGCTGAGTGGCCAACGACAAGGCTTCAGTGTGCGAAGGATCGTGGAGCAGAACAGAGCTGATTTCATTCAACGCGCTTTCGTACTCGCCGTTCGTGATGGCTGTACGGGCCTTGTCTATGAAATTCTTGATATGGTCTTCCCTGTTCATTCTGCGCTGTACTCTTATTTGGGTCTCTGCTGTCTGCTCCCCATCACACTTGCGGGATGTGTCCTCCAAATATCGGACAAATGCTGCGCCAAATGGCCGCATTTGGAATATTGACAAAAAGCAACGAGAAGAGTGGATAGTTCCTGCGCGTCCAACCTGACACATAGGAATTACAGGGCTATTATGAAAATTTTGGATGACAAAGGGCTATATGTGTATACAACATTTCTCTGATGATAGTTTTCGGGATACAGTGGATTGCGGAACAGAAAAACTGTGCTTTAGTGCCGGAGGAGGAAATCGAGGACAAGTGCATTGTACGCTTTTGCGTTGTCAGAATGTATGCCGTGTGAAGCTTCGGGAATTCGTGCACGCTCGGCGTTGGGCAAGTATGATTCAAGTATGTCGAGAATTGCGCGAAAGATCCGAGGACTTTGATCTCCTTCTACCAAAAGGACGGGACATCTGACATTTCCGATTGAACTACTTGTGAAGTCTGGTATGTAATTGGTCGATGTGGTTTCCGCTTTCAATTCATCAACATTATCGAGAAATCTCCGGTGTACTGATGCGGGCATTGCATCGTATGCTCCCTTACCCATTACACCATCGATGAAATACCTGATGCCATCTTCATGTCTATTGTGTTGCAATGCCTCACGGGCAGGGGAAAAAGCGTATTGGTTGAACTCGTCAAGCAGATTCTTGTGTCGTGGATCGTGTACGAGCAGAGGGAGAACGGGCGGTTCGCCAAGTATAATTGTCCGCACGAGAGAGGGATCAGAGAGGGCAAGCTGCAACGCTACATTTCCTCCCCATGATGCAGTAATGAGATGAGCCGGAGAGTCGGTGAACTTGCGAATCAACTCTGCAAGATCTTCAGCATGAAGCCCGGCAGAATACTCAAATGTGTCAGCCTTGCGATTCGGGAAATGGTATCGCCTGCTGTAGGCGACAACATGATAGCGTTGAGCGAAGTCTGTGATCTGTTTCTGCCACGTCCCGTAGTCACCCAGCGTTCCGTGAACGCATACTGCAAGTGTTCCGCTTCCTTCTTCAACATAATGCAGTTCAGTGTCGTTAACGTGAAGCCGTTTAAGGTGTACCTTCTCACGCATGATGCGTGGCGACAGGATGCTCACACGTCAGTGAACTCCGGAGCAAAGCCATTTCCATGAACATCCTGAATCAGATTGCCCGTTCAGTAGCCTTTTCAAAGAAATGAACCTTCGACGTATCGAAGAACATCTCGAATGGTTTACCGACTTCAGGAGGCGTGTCTGTGGCAATGCGCGCAACGTACTGTGAATCTGTGCCTGTGGAGAAGTAAACAAAAATCTCGTTCCCAACAGGTTCAACTACTTCAACAGTTACTTTGAATGACGACACGCTTTCCACACCGGAAGGCCGCTGGGCATAAATATGTTCCGGGCGAATTCCTAATGTGATTTGGGATTTGATATGAGATTTGAGTTTCTGTTCTTTCCCGGGAACGACAGGTAATGCGAAGTTCGAACGTTCCTGCAGAAACCGCAGCGAGCCGTTCTGGACGATTGTTCCCTGAATGAAATTCATCGTCGGGCTGCCGATAAAGCCTGCGACGAATTTGTTGGCAGGATGATGGTAGAGGGCAAGCGGCGCATCGACTTGCTGCACGATTCCGTCTTTCATCACAACAATTCTATCTCCCATGCTCATCGCTTCGATTTGATCGTGCGTAACGTAGATCATTGTGCTTTGCAACTGGCGATGAAGCCTCGATATTTCCGTGCGCATGTGAACACGCAGATTGGCATCAAGGTTACTCAGGGGCTCATCAAACAGAAATACTTTCGGCTGACGTACAATTGCGCGGCCGAGAGCAACACGCTGGCGTTGCCCGCCGGAAAGTGCTTTCGGTTTCCGTTCAAGATACTGTTCGATGCCGAGAATCTTTGCCGCTTTGCGAACACGTGACTCGATTTCCTGCTTGTCATACTTTCGCAACTTCAATCCGAAGGCGAGATTCTCATACACACTCATATGAGGGTAGAGGGCATAGTTTTGGAACACCATCGCGATATCCCGGTCTTTCGGTGCAACATCGTTCACAACTTTACCGTCGATGCTGATTGTCCCTTTCGAAATCTCCTCCAACCCTGCTATCATGCGAAGTGCCGTGGACTTTCCGCAACCGGAAGGGCCGACAAGTACGACAAACTCTTTGTCTTGAATCGTGAGATTGACATCCTTCACGGCAGTGACTTTGCCTTCGTAAACTTTGTGTACGTTTTCGAGCTTCACTTCAGCCATTGAAGTACCTTCTGCATAAAGAAATCGGAAAAGCAATCTGAAGAATGATTTTGCGCGCAGAAATATATGAACGCTTTCCATCATGCACAAGGTCGATTCAATCTCATTACTTAATCGAACAACCTGTGTGAGAATCTGTTTTGTAATCTCGACGATTGCGGAGAGCTTTTTACAAGTAAAGTTATGATAACAGTCGCTGTTTTATTTTGAAGAAATGCATGTCTTGACTTCGCGTTTCACATTCTCTCACCCGAATCAAGTCATCTTCGAAGTTTCCAACTACTTCCATTCGAACTTCTCCGAGACACTTAGCGTTCTCAGACTCAAGTCAATTCCTTAGCTATTTTCCAACATTCGGTCAGTTGTCATGAGGTTGGAACCTGAATTTCCTGCGAAAATAGGGCAATCCAAGGCAAAAAATGAGATTCCTACGATATCTCTTGACAATATCTCTGAATATACCTTATCTTCTTGGAAGCGCTTCCAAAGTTTTCGAGTATTCCATCCACGGCAGACGCCTTCGAAATGGGCATCACGATTTACGACTTGGCGAGAGAGGCAGGAGTTGGGTTGGGGACGGTTTCACGTTGTCTCAACAACCATCCGAGTGTTTCCGCGAAAACCCGCGAGAAAGTCCTTGCAGTTGCCAAACGTCTCAGCTACCAGCCTCACGCTCACGCCCAGCGCCTTGCATCCCGAAAAGCCAACACCGTCTCGACAATTATTCCGTTTTTTACGAATTACTTTTTCATCGAAGTACTTCAGGGTGTGCAGGATAAGGCCGCTGAACTTGGATTTGATTTGATTTTGTATGGAGTGAACAATCCGTCGCAGGCGGAATATTATTTGCGTCGTTCGCTGCACGGCGGGCGGGTTGACGGCGTTATGTTCTTTTCGATGCAGTTTCCTGAATCGTTCGTGCTGAAGTTCCAACAGATGAAGCTCCCGGTCGTAATCGTGGATTCATATCACGAGAAGTTTGATTCGATGCTGGTGAAGAACCATGAAGGCGCAATGCAGGCGACGCGGCATTTGATTAGTCTGGGACATCGCAACATCGGCATGATCAACGCAAGCCTTGAAACACGCCCAGCGAAAGAACGTCTGAGCGGATACAAGAAAGCGTTGGAAGAGGCGCAAATTCCATTTGACATGGAACGCGTTGTCATTACCTCAAACGGCAAACAGGATGGATTCAACCGGGAAGCCGGCTACGAATCAATGAAGGAAATCATCCGTCGAAGTATCGGTCACAATCACATCAGCGCGGTGTTTATTGCGAGCGACGTGCAGGCGATCGGGGCGCTACAAGCGGCGCGGGAACTTGGCGTTCGTGTTCCCGAAGATATTGCTGTCGTCGGCTTTGATGATATCGAACTCGCGCAGCATGCACAACTGACAACGGTTCGCCAACCGATGCATGAAATGGGAACAATCGCGTTGCAGATGCTGGTGGACAGAACAAAGAATCCCGATGCGTCGCCTAAACTCTCTACCTTCCTGCCCGAACTCGTGATCCGCCAGACATGCGGGGCAGGCGGAAAAGAAAGCTCCTCAGCTCTCGCATCTCGCGACGGCGGGATTGAACTTGAACCTTCAGCAACTTAGTAATGACCTTGATTTAACGTCTACGCATGGAGTGACTATGAAACAACATGTACTACTTGCAGCCCTTCTCTTGACCGTTGCGATGGGTATAGCATTGGCCGGAACAACCGGTAAGATTGCAGGCGTCGTGAAGGATGACAAGACCGGAGAGGAGATCGTCGGGGCAAATGTCGTGATTGAGGGGACAACCCGCGGCGCTGCGACAAATGTTGACGGCTACTTCGTTATTCTGAACGTGCCTCCCGGAAAGTACACTCTCGTCGCATCTGCCGTGGGCTACAACCGGAAGACGGTCACGAACGTCAGCGTGTCAATCGACCTCACGACTACAATCAACTTCAACCTTCCGTCGGATGTTGTTCAGCAGGAAGAAGTCATTGTTGTTGCTGAGAAGCCGATTATCCAGAGGGATCTTACAGCAAAAACAGCGGTCATCGGAAATGAACAAATTTCCGCTCTTCCTGTCACAGAAGTCTCGCAGGTGTTGTCGCTGCAAGCAGGTTTCGTTGCAGGAAGCCTGCGCGGCGGCCGGTCGGGCGAAGTGGCCTACTGGATTGACGGCGTGCCCATTACCGACGTCTACAACGGCAGCCAGGTTGTGGAAGTTAACAAGAATCTCATTCAGGAATTGCAGCTTGTATCCGGTGCCTTCAATGCGGAGTACGGCCAGGCAATGTCGGGCATAGTGAATATCGCCACAAAAGAGGGAAGTTCGAAGTTCACCGGAGGAGTCGGTTCGTATATCGGCGATTATGTCAGCAGCCACACGGATGTTTTTCCCGGCATTGATAAAATCAGTCCGACGGCAATCCGGAATTTCGAAGCCAATCTCAGCGGGCCGATTGTGGGTGATGACTTGACTTTCTTTGCTAACGGTCGATACATCTATTTCGACGGCTGGCTGAGCGGTTACCGTCGGTTCAATCCTTCAAACGTTGCATTAAGAGATTCCAACAGCCTGTCACGAGATCCTTCGACAGGGCTGGGGGATAGCGCCCGCGTTCCTCTTAACGATAGCGAGAGAAAATACGCCCAAGGTAAAATCACCTGGCGTCCCATCGGAACACTGAAAGCAACCCTGAACTATATCTTTGATAACACGCGATCACGCCCCGGATTTGATGCCGGAAGATACCGCGGATACTTCTACAACCCTGATGGCGTCGGTTATAACTATGATGTAAGCAACACGTTCATTTTCCAGATGAGCCATACGCTGGGTGCCCGTACATTCTACACGCTGGGCGGGTCGTATTTCGACAAGAATTCCAAATACTATTTGTATGAAAATCTGAATGACCCCCGTTACGTCCATCGTGAAGTATTCAATACACGTTTCGATTCGTACAGTTTTGCAACGGGCGGAACCGACAACGGTCGCTTTGAGCGATCAACAAAAACGTTGCTTGTAAAAGGCGATATTTCCAGCCAGCTAAATCAATCCAATCTCGTAAAGGCGGGAGTTGAATTCAGGAGCCACCGGCTATTCTATGAAAGCTATGAACTGATTCCGGTTCTTTCGCAAACGGCTTTTGATCCTCTCAATCCCTACATCCAGACGAGAATTCCTCCGTATACGTCTCCTTCGTATGAAACATACACACACAAGCCCACGGAATTCTCCGCCTATATTCAGGACAAGATGGAGTTCAAAGACTTCATCCTGAACATCGGCGTGCGGTTCGACTACTTCCAGCCCGACGGCGTTGTGCTTGCCGATGAAAGCGACCCGAACATCTACGACCCGATCAGAGAAGAAAACAAAGTAAAGACTCTGGAGGAACGGCGAACGTACTGGTACAAGAAGGCATCCGCTAAATCACAATTCAGTCCGCGTATCGGGGCGTCGTTCCCCATTACTGCGCGTGGTGTTGTTCACTTTTCCTACGGGCACTTTTTCCAGATTCCGCGGTTCGAGCGGCTGTATCAGCGGCCCGAATTCAAGGTGTTGAATAACGGCGGCGATCAGGGAACGATCGGTAATGCCGACCTGAAGCCGGAACAAACCATCAACGGCGAAATCGGTATTCAGCAACAACTTGCCGATGACATTTCAGTTGACCTCACGGCATACATTCGCGACATCCGTAATCTTACCACAACAGGCAACGAGCGGATCAACACATTCGGCGGCGGTTCCCTCTACAGCAAATATCAGAACAAGGATTTCGGCTTTGTGAAGGGCATTGTGCTGACAGTGGATAAGAGATTTGCGGGAGGTTTTGCCGCGACACTCGACTATACATATCAGGTGGCGAAAGGGAGCGGTTCAAATCCAGATGACGCGGCGAATGCCGTCAGGGGGGGCACGCTTCCCGAAGTACAACTCACGCCGCTCGGATGGGATCAGCGCCACACGCTGAACATCACGGCTTCGTACAATGGCAACGGATGGGGCGGAAGCTTGATTTCACAGTACGGAAGCGGCACACCGTACACGCCCCGCCGCGTTACCGACATTTCCACACTTTCAACGAACAGCCAACTCAAGCCGGCATTCTTCAACGTGGACGTGAGGGCGTTCTATGAGGTTCCACTTGATGTTGTCAGACTTGTGGCGTTTGTACGTGTCTTCAATCTGTTTGATGTCAAGAATGAAACCAATGTGTTCGATGATACCGGCCGTGCAGGCTTCACCACGGACTATGAAAAGGCGCTTCGCGAGAATACGCAACAGCGGGTCAATTCCGTAGCCGATTGGTTCAGGATACCGGGCAACTACTCCGAGCCGCGACGCATTGAACTTGGACTTAATCTGGAGTTCTGAGAACTATGAAAACTGCAACACGAATTCTCCTCTACGGTATTGCCCTGTGTGTGCCTGCTTCGTTGCTGTTTGCTCAAAGCAGCGACCGTACATACCGGCGAACGGCAATACTCAACGGCAACCAGGTCCGAACCGTGTTCGGCAACTGGGGCGTAATCGGGCAGCCTGCAGAACAAGGCAAGCGCGGCGCATGGAAAGATGATAACAACGGTTACATAGGCGATGTAAGCCCCTTTGTCGGTGCGGAAGTGAAATACAGAGATACGCTCTTTCGAGCGATGATCTTCACGCCAACTGCACGCCCCCAGGCCGCGCCGCGCAGCGAGGATCCTGTAACAGGTAAGCCGTGGGCCTTCGAACCGGTTCAGGGATACTTCGCTCCCTCGCCAAATCAGAGCATTGCCATCAGCAACAATCCCGCATCGTGGCCGCGTGAGTGGCCCGACAAACTGGGTGATCCTTCCGATCCGGGTTGGAGCGGCTCATGGAACGGCTACTTCGGCAAACGCGTCAGCGCCGATCTTGAGACGTACTTCAAGATGGATGATGCTAACTTCGAGCGCTTTAGTGATTCGACGAACAACGCCCGGCGAATCATGTTCCGGCCCGATTCACGCAACCCTGCAAGAAAAGGGCTCGGACTCGAAATGAGTGTTCGCGGACTTCAATGGGCGCAATTTCTTGCACAGGATAATATCTTCTGGTTGTATGAAATAACAAACACGAGCAACACAAACTACGATCGTGCCGTGTTCGGAATGCTCGTCGGAACATACGTCGGCGTAACGTCAACAGAAGGTGTCGGCGAGTATGACGACGACTGGTCGTTTTATGATGTGAGGGAGAACATTACCTACACGGGCGATTTTGACCGCAACACATCACGGAATCCACGCTGGAATCAGAGATTTCCCGTCGGCATGGTCGGATACGCATTTCTTGAAAGTCCGGGCAACCCGTTCGACGGAATCGACAACGATGGCGATGCCGACTCGTCGGCAATCGGGCGTCTCGCAACGCCGTTTGCGGCGAACAGCTTCATCGATACATCGGTGATTATGCCCGGTCAGAGACTTGTGCTGATTCGGGATGACTTCAGCCGCGTGCTGTTCACCGTGCCGAACGTTGATTCGGTGAAAGTGAAGACACGGGGAATGCCCGATTCCGTCTGGATTCGTCCGGGCGTGACGAAACGCGTTGCTGAAGGCAATATCCAGTTCGATTTTCAGGGAAACCAGTTCGTCAATCCGAATGCGTATGACGGCATCGACAACAACTTCAACGGCTTGATCGATGAAAACTCGTCCATTCACTACCGTCAATACAAAGTCAACCGCAATCCTCCTCATCAGGTACTTATTGATATTCTCCGCCCTGTTCGCTACGTGTCGTATCTAACCGGAGCAGGCACAAGCCCTCTCAGTATGATTGATGAAAAGAGAAACGATCTTGTTGACAACGACAATGATTGGAGCCGCGACAAAACTACCGGACAGCTCTTGTTCGATCCGGACGGCAATCTTGTTGATGACGTCGGGCGCGATGGTATCCCGAAAACGAATGACGCAGGTGAAGGAGACGGGCAGCCGACATCAGGGTATCTTGCGAACGGAACCGACACCGGACTTCCGGGCGAGCCGAATATCGACAAAACAGATGTTGATGAGTCGGATCAGATCGGCTTGTCGAGCTTCTTCTACTTCACGCCCGCAGGCGATTTCAGTATGGGGGATGATGAAGGGGCCTGGAGAAAAGTGGCACCGGGATTTTTTGATGTTCCGCTTTCCATCATAAACAACAGGCCTGAACGCGGAGAGGATGGCGACTTCACGTACAGTTCCGGGTACTTTCCGCTGCTGGCCGGGGAAACCGAGAGATTCTCTCTTGCGCTTGTGTACGGCGGCGGAAAGGGTGGATCGAGAGAAGATGATATTACCGATCTGCTCCGCAACAAGCGTACGGTGCAGAAAATCTATGATGCGAACTACCAATTCCCGACACCTCCGGATAAGCCCACGCTGACTGCGGTGGCAGGAGACAGGGAAGTCACGCTGTATTGGGATCGCAGGGCAGAGTTCTCGGTTGATCCTGTTCTGAAGATTAATGACTTCCAGGGCTACAAAATCTACAAGTCAACCGACCCGAATTTCAGCGACATTTTCACGATTACGGATGGTACCGGGACTCCGCGGGGGTACAGGCCGCTTGCACAGTTCGATCTCATTGATAGTATCAAGGGGTTCTTCCAGGCAACAGGCGAATTGTTCCAGGCGGCGCAAGGTTACAACATCTACCTCGGCGATGATACAGGGCTGCAGCACACGTTTGTGGACAGGGAAGTGCAGAACGGACGAAAGTACTACTATGCCGTTGTGGCGTACGACAGAGGAGATGATCTCAACAAAATCTTCCCGTCGGAAAATACAAAGCAAGTGACCGTCCTTCCATCGGGGATTGAAACGTACGACATTAACGTGGCGGTTGTTGTTCCGAACGCGAAGAGTGCAGGGTATATGCCGCCCGCCAATTCCACACAGATGACTCAAACGGCAGGTGTGGGTACGGGTTCCGTCTTCTTCAAGGTCATCGACCAAACCAGAGTAACGGGAAACAAGTACACGGTTACCTTCCTCGATACGCAGGTTGACACAATCGACAACAACGGTAACGGAATCAAAGACGCAGCCGATTCAACGGAATGGGATCGAAGGACGTCGTTCTACTTTGTCCGTGACAACACTGAATACACCGAACAGTTTGCAATCTCGGATACATTTGTCACGACGCTGAAGCGGAAACACCTCGTTCCTTCAAGTGTTTTGATCAAGAATGAACAGGGAGGGGTCATTCCTCCATCGGAATACAGAATTGATCAAGAGTTGGGCACCGTCCGTTCGCTTTCGCAGAGTTCCATGCCGACGGGCAGGTACACCATCACATATCAATATCATCCGATATTCAGAAATCCATACATACAAGGAAGTCCGTTCGTAACAGAAACGAAGGATTCGGATATTTTCGATGGCGTTCAGTTTTCCTTTAACAACCATTGGAGTACTACCATCATTGACAGTCTTTCGGGATGGAGCAGAGTCAATGCGTATCGCTTCGTGTTTTCTCAACTCAAAACGCAAGGACTTAACGGTCCGGTTGAGGGTTTCCGGAAGCCTGCCGACTATGAAATTCAATGTGCAAATACGGTTGTGGATACCTCCGAGATTGATGACGAACTGGGGGTGTTTGACCGTGTTCCGACCTATTTCCGGATTTACAATCTCACCGATAGTGCCTACGTGAAATTCGCGTTTGCCGAGAATCTCGTGGGCAACCCCCAGAGTATCGGCAGAATCTCTCCGCTTGATGAGATTGTGCTGCTTGAACGCAACCCGCGAGGTACGTTAAGCAGGACATGGAACATCTCGATTCTCAACAGGCTAAACGACCCGCCGGATACTCTGTATGCCCTCGGTACGGGGGATAATCTGCTGTTCAAAACGAGAAAGCCTTTCCATCAAGGCGATATGCTTGAGTTCACATCCGTGCTGCCCCGTGTCGATCTGGCGAAGGCAAAAAATGAGCTCGACAAGGTGAAGGTTGTGCCGAACCCGTATGTGACTGCCTCGGCGTTTGAGCCCCCCTTGCCGCCCGGTATTACGAGCGGCCGCGGGCAACGCAAAATAGACTTCACGCATCTTCCTGCAAATGCCCGTGTCAGCATCTTTACATCCCGCGGCGATCATGTGATAACTCTTGTGCATGAAGGCAGCATTGAAGATGGCACCGTCTCGTGGAATTTGAAGACTAAGGAAAACCTCGACATTGCGTTCGGCGTTTACTTCTATGTCGTGGAGTCTGAGGTGGGGAACAAAACCGGCAAGATTGCAATCATTAAGTGATGACGACCATGAAAACAAACACTATACACCTGAACAGAATGGTATGGCTCATCCTTGCGATGGCCATCGGTACACTACCGGCAATGACGCAATCAAAGGTTGGCACTACTGCCGGACAGTTTCTCGGAATATCAGTCGGGCCACGCGCCATCTCGATGGGCGGCGCATACGTCGCCAACAGTAATGACGCAACAACGCTGTACTGGAACCCCGGTGCTTTCGCCCAGGCTGCCAAGTCGCAAATTGCGTTTTCGAACACCAACTGGATTGCCGGCACGACATTCCGCTGGGCCGGCGCAATGTTCAATCTTGACGGCGAAAATGCTGTTGGTGTCAGCTTCACACAACTTGATTACGGTGAAGAAGAAGTTACCACTGTCGCCAATCCCGACGGTACGGGAGAGCGGTGGGCAGCGCAGGACTTTGCTGTTGGTGTTTCCTATTCAAGAAGGCTTACTGATAGATTCTCTATGGGTGGATCGGTGAAGTATGTGAGTCAGTCGATTTGGAACGAGTCGGCAAGCACGATCACGTTTGACCTCGGGCTGTTGTTTGTAACCGGGTTCAACGACATGCGTCTCGGCGTGTCCATGTCGAACTTCGGCGGCGATTTGAAGCTTGACGGACGTGACTTGTTGAACAGGGTAGATATCGATCCCGGCAATTCCGGCTCGAACAAGGATCTTGTCGCAACACTCAAAACGGATTCGTGGCCAACACCGCTGCTGTTCCGCGTCGGCGTGGCGATGGATGTTGTGAAGAATGACGAGTTTACCGTGACGCTTGCTGCCGATGCATTGCGGCCGAGCGATAATGTCGAGACCCTGAATCTCGGGGGAGAAGTCGCATGGAATGATATGGTGTTTCTGCGCGGCGGCTATAAGTCCCTTTTCGGAGAAGAAGTACAGGAGGGCTTGTCGTTGGGCGCAGGGTTGAAGTTTAAGGCCGAAGGCTTGGCGCAAATCGAGTTCAACTACTCCTTCAGCAAGTTTGGTCTGTTCGGCAATCTGAATACCATCGCGGTTGCCATCGGATTTTAACGCATTAGGAAGAGATGTTTCATAACGGAAGGAGGAATGTCATAGAAGATGCAGGTATCTATAATGCTCCATCAACAAAATCCACAATTCAAATCATTCAGGAGGTCAACATGAAAAAGCTGCTACTTGTTGCTTTGGTCGCGGCACTGGTGATCGGCTTCATGGCTCCGTCAACAACATTGGCGCAGCCGAGGAACGTCACCTTTATTGTGAACACGGCAACTGTTCCGGATACCGTCGGTACCGGATACACTGTCCAATTGCGGGGTAGCCACGCGCCCCTCACCTGGGGTAACGATACAGGGGGCGGTATGAACCACATCGGTGGTGACTACTGGTCGAAAACCCTTCAATTCAACCAGGGCGATACGGTGTTCTTCAAGATTTTCGTCGGCAGTGACGGCTGGGAAGCCGACATTGCCAACGTACTTGGTAGTGTCAACAACCGC